>Ga0160429_1000146_pt1 | contig 89822 bp, 77 predicted proteins | sample SolpanmetagenomR_FD_108199 | JGI IMG/M metagenome (GOLD analysis project Ga0160429, IMG submission 108199) | Solar panel surface microbial communities from Lawrence Berkeley National Laboratory, California, USA - R | ecosystem: Engineered > Built environment > Solar panel > Unclassified ...
GGGCACTTCGTAGCTCTGCTTGGCCTGGTCGGGCAGTTGGAAGAACTGCTGCACGTCGGCGTACAGGTCCTTGGTCTGCTCCTCGTTGAGGCCGTGGTTTTTGAGGGCGATGAAGCCAATGCTCTGGTAAGCGGCGCCCAGGTCTTGCACGAATTTGGCTTTGCGGGCGGGGTCGCCCGAGCGGAAATCCGCGAGGTCGAGCGAGGGAATGTGGTCAGGCAGGTTCTCAGCCATAACGGGTTAGGATGTGGTTGGTGGTTGATAATTGCTGATTACGTTCCGCTAACCACTGGTAGTGAGCCCCGGCCGCGCACGACCCCCGCCCACTAGCAGCAACCAGTAGTTAACTACCCGCGAAGTTACTAAAAAAACCTTTCGGGCTCTTACTTGCGTATTCGCTGTTCACCTTCCCGCTTTCACCTTTCTTCTTTTCACCCATGCTCTTTTCACGCACCCTAGCCGCCGCGCCGGCTGCCCTAGCGGCGCTGGCCCTGCTCGGCAGTTGCAGCACCACCCAGCAGGCCGAGTCCACGACTACCGCCCCCGCCGACCGCCCGACCGCCATCGGCGCTCCCACCACGACCTCCACCGTATCGGGCCAGGCCCAGAGCAAGGGCGGCATTACGCTCACGCCCTACAACGACTCGCCCAAGTTCCCCACCGCCCAGCTGCGCCTGAACGCGCCCATCGAGGGCTCGACGGTACCCAGCGGCGAGGTGGCGTTCTCGTATGAGCTCACCAACTTCCAGCTGACCAAGATGACGGACAGCGACCACGCCATGCAAATGGCCAACTCGATGAAGGGCCAGCACATCCACAACATCGTGGACAACCAGCCCTACACGGCGCACTACGACACGAAGTTCACCAAACCTATTGCCGACGGCCAGCACGTTGTACTGTCATTCCTGTCGCGCTCGTACCACGAGAGCCTCAAGCACCGCGGCGCCTACGACCTGCGCACCATCACGGTGGGCACGCCGGCCGCCGGCACCCCGGCCAATCCGTTCGACCTGAAGGCCCCGCACCTGTTCTACAGCCGCCCCAAGGACAAGTACGAAGGCAAAGACGCCCAGAAGATTATGCTGGACTTCTACCTCGTGAATACTACCCTGGCCCCCGATGGCAACAAGGTGCGCGCCACCATCAATGGCACCGAGTTTATGCTCGATAACTGGCTGCCCTATATGATGGAAGGCCTGCCCGCCGGCCAGGCCACTATCAAGCTGGAGCTGCTCGACAGCAGCGGCAACCTCATTCCCGGGCCGTACAACTCGGTAACGCGCACCATCACGGTAGCCCCGTAAACCTCTTTTTGAGGGCCTGGCAAAAACGTCCGTCCTGCGGAGCTTGCGAAGCGTCTTATCACGCCCGAACGATTTCGTTCTTCGGGCATAAGATGCTTCGCAAGCTCCGCAGGACGGACGTTTTCTTTGCGAGCTATTTGCTCGCCAACTCCTTCTCAATCAGTGCTTGTACTTCTGATTTGTCGTAGTCGCCTTCCGCTTGAATATGCGGCATGAGGCGCTGCATAATGGCCTCCTGGCGCTGCCCGGCGGCCCAGGCCTCGGCGTAGGGGGTATCGGGCGAGAACGTAACGCGCGAGTAGAGCGGCAGCCACTGCCCCGGAAACTGCGCCGCTATTTTGCTTTCGATGCGCTTTTGGAGCAGAAAGCGCGGGTCGGCCACGTGGTCGCGCATCTCCACAAAATTATAAAGCGCTAGCTCGGCCATCGCGTCGGTGTTGGGCTTGCGTAGGCGCTCGAACTGGTCGAGCACCTCGCCCCAGTTTTCTTCGCCCAGCTCGTCGAGCAGGCGGTCGAGCACGGTGCAGTCCTCGAAGCCGGCGTTCATGCCCTGGCCGTAGAAGGGCACGATGGCGTGGGCCGCATCGCCGAGCAGCAGCACCGAGTCCTGGTAGCTCCAGGGCCAGCACCGGATGGTGACGAGCGAGCCCGTAGGATGGTCAAAAAACTCGGTATCGAGCTCCGGCATCAGCGGCACCACGTCGGGGAAAATCTCGCCAAAAAACTTCTCTACTTCCTCAGGCGTGCGCAGGCTGTCGAAGGACAGCGGCCCCTCGTAGGGAAAGAACAGGGTGGCATTGAACGAGCCATCGAGGTTGGGCAGCGCAATCATCAGGTAATTGCCGCGGGGCCAGATGTGCAGCGCGTTTTTTTCCAGCTGCCAGGTGCCGCCCGGCCCCGCCGCGATGGTCAATTCCTTGTAGCCGTACTCCAGGTACTGCTGCGAGTAGTCGGCCCTATCGAGGCGCTGCATGGCCCCGCGCACCGCCGACCACGCCCCGTCTACCCCAAACAGGCGCTGGTAGGGTACGTCGTATTCGCGGGCGCTGGCCACGTCGCGCAGGTGCAGGCGGCGGCCCGGCAAGTCGAGCTGCGTCAGCTTTTGGCCGAAGGTGATTTCCACGTTCGGCTTGGCCTCTACTAGGTTGAGCAGCGTGCGGTTGAGGCTGTCGCGGCTCACCGAAAAAATGGCCTGCCCTTCCTGCCCGTAGGGCTGGTAGGTGAGCTGCCCGCGCTGGTCATGCATCACGCGCCGGTACATCGGGATGCCCACCTTGCGAATGTCGTCGGTGATGCCCACGCCGGCTAGCCCCCGCCAGCCCCTATCGGACAGGGCCAGGTTGATGGAGCGCGCCTCGCGCAGCCCGGCCTTGCGCGGGTCGGGCAGACGCTCGTAGAGGTGCACCGGGTGGCCCCGCCGTGTGAGGTACAGGGCCAGTAGCGTGCCCACCAAGCCCGCGCCCATTACAACGAGCGGCTCGGCGGCAGGGGCAGAAGCAGAAAGGGAGGAATCCATGCGAGAAAAGGAGCGGCAGAGTCCGGTGGCCTAGCGGGGCGCTAGCGCAGGCTGGCCAGCGGGTAGATAAAAGCTTGGGAGCTGGTGTTTTTGTCCTTGGCCAGCACGCCGGGCTTGAACGTGGCTTGGGCAGTTACTACCTGATAAGCCTCGGGTTGCTTCAGGTCGATTACCAGCAGGTGGGCCAGCTTGCGCACCCGTTGCTTCAGGGTATCGGGCAGTTGGCCGGGCGCACTGAGGGGGTTGAGCACCTCCAGGCTGAGCACGGCCGGGCCGGTGCCGGCGGCCGTGGCCGACACTTTCACCTGCTCGGCTTGCAGTAGCTCTACCTGCCGCTGAATGGCAGCGTCGTGCTGGTGCCGGATGGCCACGCCCGGCGCTATCTCTACCTGCTTGCCGCAGCCCGTCACTGCGCTACCCAGCAGCAGCAGCAACCAAAATCCTGATGCTTTCATAAGGCTTAAAACCACGCGCTTGCCAGCGCCATCAGTTGCTCCAGGCCCACCTGGTCGGCGGTATCAAAGTCATTCAACTTATCGCTGTCCACGTCAAGCACGGCCACCACGGTGCCATTCTTCACGATGGGCACCACGATTTCCGATTTCGAGTCCGAGCTGCACGCAATGTGGCCGGGGAAGGCTTCCACGTCGGGCACGAGCACGGTGCGGGCCTCGGCCCAGCTCGTGCCACACACCCCGCGCCCGCGCCGGATGCGCGTGCAGGCTATGGGCCCCTGAAACGGCCCAAGCACCAGCTCCTCGCCCTGTACTATATAAAAGCCTACCCAGAAAAAGCCGAAGGCCTGCCGCAGCGCGGCGGCCGTGTTGGCCAAGTTGGCGGTGCGGTCGGGCTCGGGGGCCGTGAGCGCCTCAATTTGCGGGTGCAGCTCGGCGTAGCAGGCTGCCTTGGGCTGGCCCGGCGTCAAAAACAGCGTTTCAGACATTGTAATGAACAAATAAAAAGCGCCCCCTTAACCTAGACAGTGGCGGGCGCGGCCACCGGCGTGGCCAGCGCAAAGCTACCGCCCTGGTGCTCCACGGCCTCCACGAGGCGGTAATTGAGCGATTCCTTCACGTCGAGATATTCGTCGTAGCTGGTGGTTTCCACGAAATACTGCACCGTCACTTCCTTGCCCGAAGGCGAGATAGAATTAAATTTTATCTGCACGTCCTGCACCAAGGCGTGCGCCGTCATGGCCTCCACCGCCTCCTTAATAATGGCCTGGAGCTGGTCGCTGGTCGTCTTCTGGTCAAAGTACAGCGTGAAGCCTACCCGCCGCGCCGTGCGCAGGCTTAGGTTGTCCAGAGGCTTGTCAATCATGCTCTTATTAGGCACCGTGAGGTAGCTTTTCTCGGCCGTGCGCAGGCGGGTGCTACGGAAGCCGATTTTTTCCACCGTGCCGCTCACCGTGCCAGCCGTCACGAGGTCACCCACCCCAAAGGGTTGGTCGATGAAGATAGTGAACGAGGCCAGCAGGTTTTCCAGGCTTTCCTTGGCCGCAAAAGCCACGGCCAGCCCCCCGATACCCAGGCCGCCCACCAGGGCCGTCACGTTCACTCCAAATACCTGACCCATCGCAATCAGCAGGCCCACCACCACCACAAACACCTTGATTAAATCCTTGGCGAAGGGCAGAAACTGGCTGTCGAGCCGGCGGTTGCCGGTGGCCGTTACCAGTTCAGCGCGGCGCTGCACCACCACCAGCGCAAAATCGACTAGGCTCAGCACCACCCACACCACCGCGCCAATCACGATGAGGTGAAACAGCCCCAGCAGCGCCACCTTGTGCCAGGGGTCCACGCCCACCACCGCCATGGGCGGCAGCGGATAGCGCAAAACGTTGAAAGCCAGATAAAATGAGCCCAGAAAAAGCAGCACACTCAGCGGCTGAATCAGCAAATCGTGAAGCTCACTTTCCGTCACGCCCGTGGTGTAGCGCTTGGTAAGGCGAAACAGCGCCTTGCTCAAAAGCCGCGACAGCAGCCGGTTGAGCGTGGCCCCTAGTAGCAGAATGACGGCCGCAATGAGGTAGTCTAGCAGCTCGTTACCAAGAATTTCACGGTGCAGAAAGGCAGGTATTTCCATTCGGAGTAAGATGGGCCGACGCAGCGCGCGCCGCAGGACCAGTACGCAAGGGGGGCACCGCCCGTTGAAGTTACGCCCCTTCCTGAAACTCCTTGCTACCACCACCGCAGTAAGTCTAATGGCGCGCTGATTAGGAAGACATTGGCGGGTGACTATTCCGTTTGTGAATTACTAGCACAAAAAAATTATCATTCGTGAAGTGCTCGGAAAAACCAAAAAAGTGCCATTGCGAGCCAAGAAGCCACAAATTGGATTTCCCTAAGCAACCAGTTGAAAAAAGCCCGTATTTTTTATGCGTCAACAATAGTCTACAATAGTATTCTTTGGTTTACTTTGCATTTCCAACTCGCCTAGAAATAGGCGTTTGGAGTCATTCTTCTATCTCCCCTTCTACCATTTTAACGTTAATATCATGAAACCATTGCACAGCCGCGTAGAGGCAGAGCAGCTCGACCGCGCAGCCGCTATGCTTAAAGTGCTTTCGCACCCCAAGCGCCTGGCTATTGTCGACCTGCTCGGCAAAAGCAAGTCCAAAGAACACCAGATGTCGGTTACCGAAATCTACCAGGCTCTTGACATCCCCCAGGCTATTGCTTCTCAGCACCTTATCACACTCAAAGACCGGGGCGTCCTAAAGTCGAGCAAAGTAGGCACCAAAATCTACTACTCGCTGGCCGTACCGCAACTGCTGAAAATCATTGACACGCTGGAAGATTATTCCGGTCGTATCTAATGCCTTACCGGGCGGACGTAGGCCACAAAGTTTTGCTACTTGCTATTAAACACAAGTAGGACGGAACAAGGCAGCGTTTGCTCTTAAGGATACAGTCGAGATTGTACAATCTAAAGATTCTCTGAAGGAATTGGCATTCGATAAAAGAAGCGCCCCGCAGCACTAGAACAAGTGTTGCGGGGCGCTTTCTTATAATGCCTGTAAGCTCGCTAGGCCGTAGCCGGCTGGCGCTCCAGGTCAAAGATGTCGGCTAGCAGAGGTAACAGCTGCTCGGCTTCGTCGCGGCGGCAGGCGGCTTTGAGGTGCAGCACGTGTTGCTTGAGCACCTTTTGCATAAAGGCGCGAGTGGCATCGTCGAGCAGCTTTACTTCGGCGGGAGTTGCCTTTTTCTGGAAGCGGTCGAGTTCCTGCTGGCGCAGCTGCTCCAGGCCAGCTTTCATGCGCTGAATGAGGGGCGATACCAGCATGTCGCGGCTCCAGTCGGCAAAGTCGGCCAGGCTTTCGCTGATGATGGCCCGTACCTGCGGCACGGCCGCCAGGCGCTGCTCGAGCGCGGCCGACGCCTTGCTCTGGATGGCATCGACGTTATACACCAGCACGCCGGGCACCTGCTCCACATCGGCGGCCACCGAGCGCGGCACGGCTAGGTCGATGAAGAACTTGTAGCTCAGCACGTCGAGGCGGGCCACTAGCTCATGGGTGAAAAACGGGGTTTCGCGGTTGATGGACGAAATAACGACATCGGCATCGCGCAACGTTTCGGCCAGGTTTTCGAAATTAGCGATTTGCAGTTGGCCGGGGGCAAACTCAGCGGCCAGCTCCTCGGCTCGGGCGCGGGTACGGTTGCAAAGCGTGACGCTGCCAAACGACTTGCTGCCGGCCAGGTGGCGGCACACGTCGGAGCCGATTTCACCCAGGCCCACCACCAGCACGCGGGGGCTGGCCACGTCGGCGGTCAGTTCCTCCACCAGCTCCAGGGCGGCGTAGCTCATGCTGGCGGCACCGTCGCGGAAGCTCGTTTCCTGCTGCACACGCTTGTTGGCGAAGAAAATGGTATGCAACAGGCGGTGCAAAAAGGGACCAGCCGCGTCGGCATCGGCGGCCCATTGGTAGGCCTGCTTTACCTGATTGATTATCTGCATGTCGCCCACCACCTGCGCATCGAGGCCCAGCGCTACCTCAAACAGGTGGCGCGTGGCGGCCTCGGCCTCGGGGTAGAGGTCGAAATACTCGGCAAAGCTACCGGCATCGGGCCGGTGCTTGAGCTCGCCGAGCGCCCGGATGATGGCGGCGGAGTAGTCGTCGTCGTGCGCGTAATAAATTTCGGTCCGGTTGCAGGTACTGAGCACCAGCAAATCGGTGAGGTGCAGCTCGCTGCGAAGCTGCGACAGAAAGCGGCGGCAGGCGGCCTCGTCCAACGCCAGCAGCTCGCGGATGGCGAGCGGGGCATTGCGGAAGGATAAGCTAACAGCCTTAAACGGATGAGACATAGCACGAGCCGACCCAGGGCCGGCCTGCAAAATTACGGCATAAATAACTGCGATGGAAACAGGCGGCCGGCCCATTGGGTTCGGCGGCGGCGGCAAGTGCACAAACCCGGGCCTTTGCTCGTTGAACGGGGCCCGCGGCTCTCCGGGCGCTGCGCCCGACCTTTGCCACCTCTATGCTTCCTCCCCTCTACGACCAGAAATCACGCATTAAGCTCTTGGTCTTGCTGCTAGCCCTGCTTATTGCCGGGGCTACCGTAGTGTATACCAACGTATTGGTGCAGCGCCTGTCGGAGCAGGAGCAGCACCAGATTGATTTATACGCCAAAACGCTGCGCTACCTCATCAGCACGGAAGACACAAAAAATCTGCAATTTTTGCAGGAGCAGATTATCGAGGCTAATAACACGATACCGGTTATTCTGACCGACGGCGAAAATATCAACGACGCCAAAAATCTGGAGCTGGGCAAAAACCTACCGGCCGCCGACTCCATCCGGCGCATGAACGCCGTGCTGCTCGACATGCAGAAGCGCCACCCGCCCATCGTGATTGAGCTGCCCGGCGGCGTGCGCAATTATGTTTTTTACCAGGATTCGCGGTCGCTGCGGCAGCTGCGCACCTACCCGCTGGCGGCGCTGGCCGTCATTGCCTCGCTTTCGATGATGGCCTACATCGCCTTTAGCTACTCGCGCCGGGCCGAGCAAAACCGCGTGTGGGTGGGGCTAGCCAAGGAAACGGCCCACCAGCTCGGCACGCCGCTGAGCTCGCTCGTGGGCTGGCAGGAGTATCTGCGCCAGTCGGACCGCTTTCGCGACGAGCCCATCGTGGAGGAGCTGGGCAAGGACATCAAGCGGCTGGAAATCATCACCGAGCGCTTCAGCAACATCGGTTCGGTACCGGTGCTCAAGGCCGAGAACCTGTACCATACTACCCGCAATGCCATTGCCTACCTCGAGAGCCGGGTGTCGCGCAAGGTCAAGTTCAGCATCGAAACCGACCTGCCGCTCGACACCCCGGCGTGCCTCAACGTGCCGCTTTTCGACTGGGTAGTGGAGAACATCTGCAAAAACGCGGTGGATGCGATGGATGGGCGCGGCTCCATCACGCTGCGGCTGCGGCGCGTGAAGCCCGCGCGCCGGTGGTGGCGCCGCCGCACCCCGCGCCCGCAGGTCGCTATCGACATCACCGACACGGGCAAGGGTATTCCTAAAAATAAGCTCGAAAGCGTGTTTCTGCCCGGCTTCACCACCAAGAAGCGCGGCTGGGGCCTGGGCCTGGCGCTAGCCCGCCGCATCATCGAAAACTACCACGAGGGCCGGCTTTTCGTGAAGTGGAGCGAGGTGGGCAAGGGCACTACCTTTCGGCTGATTCTCAATCAGTAACAAAGGGCAGGCGGGTAGGCAGGCAAAAGGTATTTCTTGATAATCAATACCTTTTGCCCGCCTACCCGCCTGCCCATTTATTCGCAGGCAATTACTTACCCAGCACCAACTGGTCGGGCAAGTTTAGGAGGTAGTCGCCGTAGCCGCTCTTGCGCAGGGGCTCGGCAATTTTGCGCAGCTGCGCGGCATCAACGAAGCCCTGGCGGTAAGCCGCTTCCTCAATGGAGCCTACCTTGAGGCCCTGGCGCTGCTCCAGCACCCGCACAAACTCGCCGGCCTGCATCAGGCTTTCGAAAGTGCCCGTATCGAGCCAGGCGGTGCCGCGACCCAGGATGCCCACTTTCAGCTTGCCGCGGCGCAGGTACTCACGGTTCACGTCCGTGATTTCGTACTCGCCGCGCGGGCTGGGGGCCAGGTTTTTAGCGATTTCAACTACTTCGTTATCGTAGAAATAGAGGCCGGGCACGGCATAGTTGCTCTTGGGGGTAGCCGGCTTTTCCTCAATGCTGAGGGCTACGTTGTTAGCATCAAACTCAACTACGCCATAGCGCTCGGGGTCGTGCACGTGGTAAGCGTAGACTACGCCGCCTTCGGGGTCGCTATTGGCCTTGAGCAGGTCTTCCATGCCTTCCCCGTGGAAAATGTTATCGCCGAGCACCAGTGCTACCTTGTCCTGGCCGATAAAATCGGCGCCGAGCACGAAGGCCTGGGCCAGTCCGTTGGGCACTTCCTGCACTACGTACTGGAAATTGCAGCCCAGATTCTGGCCATCGCCGAGCAGCTTTTTGAACTGCGCCTGGTCGTGGGGGGTGGTGATAATCAGGATTTCGCGAATACCCGCCATCATCAGAATCGATAGCGGATAATAAATCATCGGCTTGTCGTAGACGGGCATGAGCTGCTTGCTCACGGCGAGGGTCAGGGGGTGCAGCCGGGTGCCCGAGCCGCCGGCGAGGATAATGCCTTTCATAGGATTGCTGTCATGCTGAGCTTGCGAAGCATCTTATCACGTTCGCGCCAGTCGAAGAGGTAATTCTGACGAAGGCAGCCGTGATAAGATGCTTCCTTCGTCAGCATGACAAAATTATTTAATTACGCTCCTTGATAAAGTCCTGGTTGGCTTTGAACCACGACAGCGTTTTTTGCAGCCCTTCGCGGATGCGCACCTGCGGGGCATACCCTAGCCGGGTTTCGGCCTTGGTAATGTCGGCCAGCGAGTCGCGGATGTCGCCGGCGCGGTTGGGGCCAAATTTGGGCTCCAGGTCCGAGTGTGCTTCCTCGCGCAGGATGTCGTACATCTGCACCAGCGAGGTGCGGTCGCCCACGGCAATGTTGTACACTTGGTTTACGGCCTCGGGGTTCTGCGTGAGCGCAGCCCGAATGTTGGCCTGCACGCAGTTGGCCACGAAGGTAAAGTCGCGGGTCTGGCCGCCGTCGCCGTTGAGCGTGGGCGCATTATTCTCCAGAATGGCGTCGATGAAGAGCGGAATAACCGCCGCGTAGGCGCCGCCTGGGTCCTGGCGCGGGCCAAAGATGTTGAAGTAGCGCAGGCCAATAATCTCCATGCCGTAGGTACGGGCAAACACGTCGGCGTAGAGCTCGTTGGCGTACTTGGTGACGGCGTAGGGCGACAGCGGCTTGCCGATGCGGTCCTCCACCTTGGGCAGGCCGGGGTGGTCGCCGTAGGTCGAAGAAGAAGCGGCGTACACGAAGCGCTTAATGCCGGCTTCCTTGGCCGCAAACAGCATTTTTACGAAGCCGCCCACGTTGACTTCGTCGGTCGTAACCGGGTCGTTGATGGAGCGCGGTACCGACCCTAGCGCCGCCTGGTGCAGCACAATGTCAATCCCCTCGCAGGCCCGGGCACAGGCCTCGCGGTCGCGGATGTCACCTTCCTGCACTTCCAAAGCGGCGTTGCCTTCAAACAAGCGCAGGTTTTTGCGAAAGCCGTTGGAGAAGTTGTCGAGCACGCGCACTTTCTTGGCGCCGTGCTTCAGCAGGTACTCTACTAGGTTGGAGCCAATGAAGCCCGCGCCGCCGGTCACGAGAAAGCTGAGCTCGGTAATAGGCTGGTCGGTAAAAGGAATTTCGTACATTATAAAGCAGTCAATCAGAACGTCATGCTGACGAAGGAAGCATCTCTACCGCAAACTAACCCAATCGATGCAACGAAGCGGTAGAGATGCTTCCTTCGTCAGCATGACGCTCCTTCATTCAACCGCTTACCGGCCAGCGTACTGCTTGGTATTGTAGTCCTGGTAGGCGCCGCTGGTCACGTGGTCGAGCCACTCCTGGTTGGCCAGGTACCAATCCACGGTCTGGCTCAGGCCCTGCTCGAAGGTCACGCTGGGCTTCCAGCCAAGCTCGTTCATGATTTTGCTTGAATCGATGGCGTAGCGCATGTCGTGGCCGGCGCGGTCGGTTACGAAGGTGATGAGCTGGCGCGAGGTGCCGGCGGGCTGGCCGGTTTTTTCGTCTACCACGTCGCAGAGCAGCTCGATGAGCTTGAGGTTCTGCCACTCATTTACGCCGCCGATGTTGTAGGTATCGCCCAGCTTGCCCTTGTGGAAGACGGCGTCGATAGCGGTGGCGTGGTCTTTCACGAAGAGCCAGTCGCGCACGTTTTCGCCCTTGCCATACACGGGCACTTTCTGGCCGGTGCGCAGGCGGTGGATGGCCAGCGGAATGAGCTTCTCGGGGAAGTGGTTGGGGCCGTAGTTGTTCGAGCAGTTCGAGAGCTTAATAGGCAGCCCGTAGGTGTGGTACCAGGCGCGCACAAAGTGGTCCGACGCGGCCTTGGAGGCCGAGTAGGGCGAGCGCGGGTCGTAGCTGGTTTCCTCGGTAAACAGCTCGGGGCCGAAATCCAAGGAGCCGTACACCTCGTCGGTGCTCACATGGTAGAAGGTATGGCCTTCGTAGCCCTTGGGCTTCCACAGGTTTTTGGCCGCGTTGAGCAGGTTAACGGTGCCAATCACGTTGGTTTTCACAAACGCCATCGGGTCGGTGATGCTACGGTCGACGTGGCTTTCGGCGGCGAGGTGAATGACGGCGTCGGGCTCCTCATTGGCAAACAGCTGGTCGATAAACGACTGGTCGGCAATATCGCCCTTGATGAACTGGTAGTTCGGGGCGTTTTCGATATCGCGCAGGTTTTCCAGGTTGCCCGCGTAGGTAAGCGCATCCAGGTTCAGAATCTGGTACTCGGGATACTTGGTAACGAACAGGCGCACCACGTGCGAGCCAATGAAGCCGGCGCCGCCGGTAATGAGGATTTTCATAAGGTGGATGAGTAAATGCGTAAATAAGCAAAATCTATGAGTATCTGCGCGTTGGCCCTGAGCCATTTTACGCAGCTACTCCCTTTCTCATTTACCAAGGGTTTGCTGCCATTTCCAGGCGCTGGCCAGCGAATCGCGCAGCGAGGTTTCGGTTTTGAAGCCTAGCACCTCGGCTGCCTTGGTGGCGTCGGCGTAGATGGCGGGCACATCGCCGGGGCGGCGTGGGCCCATGGTGTAGTTGAGCTGCTGGCCGCTGGCCTCCTCAAAGGCGTGCACCACTTCCAGCACCGAATTGCCGTGGCCGGTGCCCACGTTGAAGGTTTCGACCGGCTCGGTGGCCTTGCGGTCGAGCAGGCGCCGCACGGCCGCAATGTGGGCCTTGGCCAGGTCTACCACGTGGATGTAGTCGCGCACATTGGTGCCATCCACGGTAGCGTAGTCGTCACCGTTAATGGTCAGCTTTTCGCGGATACCGGCCGCCGTTTGGGTGATGAAGGGCACCAGGTTGTTGGGTACCCCCAGCGGCAGCTCGCCAATCTTGGCCGATTCGTGCGCCCCGATGGGGTTGAAGTAGCGCAGCAGAATGGTCCGGGTCTTATTAGTGGGCGCGCCAGCGGCATCGTGCACGATGTCTTCGCACATCTGCTTGGTGCGGCCGTAGGGCGAGCTGGCGGGCTTAGCGGGCGTGGCCTCCGTCACGGGCAGCTGGTCGGGCACGCCGTAGACGGTGCACGACGACGAGAACACCAGGTTTTCAGCCCCAAACTCCGCCATTACCGTCAGCAGGGTAATCAGCGAGCCCACGTTGTTGTGGAAGTAGGCCAGCGGCTTCTGCACCGACTCGCCCACCGCCTTGAAGGCCGCAAAGTGAATCACCCCAGCAATGTTGCCCTCGGTTTTGAACACCTGGCGCAGCGCCTCGGCATCGCCGCAGTCGATGCGGTGGCAGGGCACCTCGCGCCCCAGAATAGCCTGAATACCCGCTAGGGCCGACTCCTGCGAATTACTGAAATTATCAATGATAACGGGTTCATAACCAGCCTGCGCTAGTTCCACCACCGTGTGCGAGCCGATGTAGCCGGCCCCGCCAGTAACGAGAATCTTTTTCATAGGTAGTTGTCAGTTGTTGGTTGTCAGTTGTTAGTTATCAGCTTGCGTCACCCTTTCGACTAACAACTGACAACCAACAACTAATAACTAGTCTACAGGCTCCAGTAGTGAATTTTTTCCATCGGCTTGGTGCGGTACAAGCCTTTGATATCGACCAGCACGGCGTTGTCGGCCGTGATGGACTGGAAATACGCCTCGTCCTTGTCGAGGTAGGGCTTGTGGCTCACAGCCACGATAACGGCGTCGTAATCGGCGCGGATTTTATCCGGCGCGGTGAGGCGGAAGCCGTACTCGTGGTGCAGCTCGTCGGAGTCGGCGTGCGGGTCCACGATGTCCACGTTCACCGAGAAGTTTTTCAGCTCCTGAATCACGTCGGCGACCTTGGAATTGCGGATATCCTCCACGTTTTCCTTAAACGTGGCGCCCATCACCAGCACGCGGCTCTTGGCCACGTCCTTGCCGCGCTTAATCATCATCTGCACCGTTTTGCGGGCGATGTAGGCGCCCATGTTGTCGTTGGTGGTACGGCCGCTCAGGATAACCTTGGCGTCGTAGCCCAGCTCCTTAGCCTTGTAAGTCAGGTAGTACGGGTCTACGCCGATGCAGTGGCCGCCCACCAGGCCGGGGCTGAACTTGAGGAAGTTCCACTTGGTACCGGCCGCCTCCAGCACCTCGTAGGTGTTGATGTTCATGCGGTCGAAAATCATCGACAGCTCGTTCATCAGGGCGATGTTGACGTCGCGCTGGGTGTTTTCGATAATCTTGGCGGCCTCGGCTACCTGGATGCTGCTGGCGCGGTGCACGCCAGCCTTCACCACCAGTTCGTAGACCTTAGCAATGGTATCGAGGCTCGCGTCGTCGCAGCCGGCCACCACTTTCACGATGCTCGTGAGGGTGTGCTCCTTATCGCCGGGGTTGATGCGCTCGGGCGAGTAGCCCACCTTGAAGTCGCCGTTGGCGAAGCTCAGACCCGAGAATTTTTCCATCACCGGAATGCAGTCCTCCTCGGTGCAGCCCGGGTACACGGTGCTCTCAAACACTACGTAATCACCCTTTTTCAGCACCTTGCCCACCGAGCCCGAGGCGCCGAGCAGCGGCTTGAGGTCGGGCTGGGCGTGCTCGTCGATGGGCGTGGGCACGGCCACGATGAAGAACGTGGCCTCGCGCAGCACCTCCAACGAGTCGGTGAAGGTGATGTCGGTGCCTTCAAAGGCGCTGGCATCGAGCTCGCCGCTGGGGTCCTGGTGGTTGCGCATCATCTCCACGCGGCCCGCGTTGATGTCGAAGCCGATAACCGAGAGTTGCTTAGCAAATTCGAGGGCAATGGGCAGGCCCACGTAGCCGAGGCCTATCACGGCCAGCTTGGCGTCTTTGCGGAGGAGTTCGTCGTACACTTGTTGGAGAATTATAAGGTATAACTTATGAGTTATGAGCTGGCCGTTAGCGCACTAACTTCGTCACTCATACTTACTACTGTTTTTTTACCGGGGCCAAGCCGGTACGTCTGGCCGGTGGCGGGGCAGCTGGCCCGGCCAGCCGCGTCGAAGGCCAGCTTTTCGCCGTGGGCGCTCAGCCAGCCGTGCTGCCGGGCGGGGTTGCCGTACACCAGGGCGTAGGCCGGCACATCTTTCGTCACCACGCTCCCTGCCCCCACGAAGGCGTAGCGGCCCAGCCGCACGCCGCACACGATGGTAGCGTTGGCGCCGATGCTGACGCCCTGTTCGAGGTGCGTGGGCAGGTAGTGGCCCGCGCCCCGGCGCGGCACCGCGCTGCGCGGGTTGCGCACGTTGGTGAAGACCACCGACGGGCCCAGGAACACGTCGTCTTCGCACACCACGCCTTCGTAAAGGCTCACGTTGTTCTGCACCTTCACGTTGCGGCCCAGCGTCACACCGTCGGCCACGAACACATTCTGGCCCAGCGAGCAGCTTTCGCCCAGCACCGCGCCGGCCGCCACGTGGCAAAAATGCCAGATGCGGCTGCCCGCCCCCACGCGGCAGCCGGCGTCGAGCACGGCGGTGGGGTGGGCATAAAAATCGGCAGCGGGTTCGGCCACGGGTTGAGAAAAGGCAATTGCGCCCGCAAAGGTAACAGGTGGGGCGGGGTTGGGCCGACCCGGCGTATTTTTGAAAAGCTAAATCTTCTGGTGGTCTAACTGCCTGCTTTTATGGGACTGCCCGCTTTCCAACTTGATGCCTCCGCCACCCCTCGCCTGAAGACTACCTGCGGCTGGAGCGCGCGGCCGACTACGAGCATAGGCAGGCTGGCGGCGTGACCAACAGCGCGTGGGGCAATTCCTTTATTTGACCTGCCCCATAAGGGAGGGGCGCAAGCCCCCGGCCGCACTAGGGCTGCCACACCCGGGCCGAGTCGGCGGGGGCAAAGCGCCGGGCCAGCAGCAGCACCTGGGCATCCTCGTAGAGCACGCGGTAGGCCGGGTCGGCGCGTAGCTGGGCGGCGGCACGCTGGCCATCGGCCGGCTTCAGGGGCCAGGCGCCGCGCTCGTCGGGCGTGCGCAGCAGGGCCACCACCTGCGCCGTGCGCAGCACCGGAAACAGAAAAATATCGCGCCGGTTGAGCAGGTGCGGCACCAGCGACGACGAGGCGCTGAGCGACACCCCGGCCGGCACCCGGGCCAGCGCTGCGCGCAGCCCGGCCGGGTCGGCGTAGGCCGGGCGGTAGTGGCCCCGCGTGAGGAAGTTGGTGGTGGCGCGCTCGTACCAGGTGCTGCGCCGGGTGTAGAGCGTGACGACCGTGAACAGCACCACCCCCGCCAGCGCCCAGCGCCAGCGGCCCAGGCCGGGCGCGGCGCGGCGCCGGGCCAGCAGCGCATCGGCCACGGCCAGGGCCAGCACCGGCGCCAGCTCTATGGAGTACTGGTAGTTGATACCCCAAAAGGCGGCATCGTTGGCCAGCAGCTTCTGGCCCAGCAGGGGGGCCAGCATGAGCAGGTACCAGGGGCGGCGCAGCAGGGCCCAGCCCCCCGACAGCAGCAGGCCTACCCACAGCTCCAGCTTGATGTAGTCGTAAGCCGAATCGGTCAGGGTGTTGGTAAAGAGCACGTTCCAGAGCAGCCCAGGGTGCGCGAGCAGGTTGCCCACGATGGCAGGCAGCGAGGCGCCGAGCGCACCGTAGCGCGCCAGCTGGGTGTAGGGGCGGTGGGTGGTGTCGAGGGCCGGCATCACGTAACGCGTTATTACCACGAAGTAGGCCAGCGCCAGCCCGGCGCCCAGCGCGGCGCGCCACACCACGGCCCGGCGGGGCCAGTGCTGCCAGGCCAGCCCCAGCAACACGAAAGCCAGCCACAGGGCCAGGTTTTCCTTGCTGAGCACGATGAACGCGGCGGCCAGCCCGGCCCGGCCCCAGCGCCCCTGGGCTACCCAGCGGGCCAGCCAGGGCAGGGCCATCGCCCCCAGCACGTTGTTGTGAAACTCAAACCCCAGGGCTGAGAAAAACGCCCACTGGCTGCCCAGCAGGGCCATTGCCCAGGTGGCCTGCGCCTCGGTAGCCCCCCGCGAGCGGGCGTAGCGGCCCATGCCCACCAGCCCCACCAGCAGGGCCGCTATTTGCAGCAGCAGCAGGGCCCACACCGGCCCCACGAGGTAGTAAAGTGGCACGGCCAGGGCCGGCGTGAGGCTGAAGTGATTGGCCAGGTAGGCCGTGGGCGGCGCATCGGGCAGCAGCGTCACGCGCGGGGCCCGCAGGTGCGCAAAGTCGATAACGGCCTGCGCCTCGTAGCCCATGTCGAGGGCCGCCGTGCGAAAATTGACTTGATTAACCAGCGATACCAAGCTGTAAATCAAGGCAAAAGCCAGTAGCAGCACCAGGTGCTGGCGGAGCACCGGGCGCCAGGCGGGCAAGGTAAGAGTGGGCATAAGGGAAAGCAGCAGCGAAGGAGATAGCCGCGGATGGCCGGGTGGCCATCGGGGCAATGGCCGCCCAAAGGTGGGGCTAAAGCGCCGTGCGGGCGGCGGCCCGAGCCATCGGCGGCGGGCTAGCCGGCCCACCAGCCGCCCTACCTTTGCGGCGGGTTCTTACCCGGCAAGTATCTTTATGCAACCACTATCGGCTATTGCCCCCCAGCGCCGGCTTTCTTTTGCGGTGCTGGGCCTGGGCCTGCTACTGGGCAGCGGCTGCTCCCAAACTGCTCCGGACGAGCCTCACGCGCGGGATGTTCTCGCCAGCAACGACTTTGACCACATCGACGGCTGGGCGGGCGACATGGCTTCGCTCACCCGCGCGCACGCCCACTCGGGGGCCTACAGCGTGATGGTGAAGCCGGGCGTGCCCTACAGCCTGGGCTACAACAACCCGCTGGGCCGGCTCAGCCTGGCGCGTCCCCACAAACTGCGCCTCGATGCCTGGGTGCTGCGCAGCGGCCCCCAGAGCAGGGCGCTGCTGGTGGTGGAGCTCAATGACCCGGCCACCGGCGCCAAGATTATCTGGGAAGGCGTTGACCTAAGCAAGGAAGTACCCAGGCTCAACGAGTGGCAGCACGTGCAGCACCTGGTCGATATCCCGCCCTCGGTGTCGGCCGCCTCGCGCATCTTGGTGTACATGTGGGGGGCCAATGCCAGCCAGCCTACCTACCTCGACGACCTCACCATCAGCCGGGTGGCCGAGTAGCCGGCCGGGCCCGCGCGGGGGCGGCCGTGCGTTTCTTCGCGGCATGAAATCACGGCTGGTCGTTTTGCTTACCCTACTGCTGGCGTTGCAGGCCGTGAAGAAAAGTGCCAAGTGGGAGCGCGCCGACGTGCTGGTGTGGGACGTGGCAGGCTACTACCAGTACCTGCCCAGCCAGTTCATCTACCACGACCCCGGCAACGGCGCCCGCACGGCCGCCGCCCGGCAGCACTACCGCCCCGAGCTCGACAATCGCTACGTGCTGGTGGCCACGCCCGGCGGCGGGCACGTGAGCAAGTATCCGCTGGGCCTGAGCTTGTTCTACGCCCCGGCCTTTTGGGCGGCGCACGGGCTGGCCCGAGCCGGCGCGGGTGGCCCGCCCGACGGCTTTTCGGTGGGCTACCAGGTGGCCGTGCAGCTCATCAGCCTGCTGTGGGGGGTGCTGGGCTTGTGGGTGCTGCGGGGCGTGCTGCGACGTTACTTTGATGACCTCACCACGGCCGCCACGCTACTAGCCATCGGCTTAGGCACCAACTACTTCTGTTACGTCACCTACGACGCGCCCATGGCGCACGGCACCTTGTTCTTACTAAATGCCGGGCTGCTGGCTGGCACGCAGCGGTGGCTAGCCCACTTTCGGTGGCGCGACGCGCTGGCCCTGGGGCTGCTGCTGGGCCTGTTGGCCCTGGTGCGCCTCCCAGAGGCCTGGAACGTGCTGGTGCCGGCCCTGTGGGGGCTCACCTCGGGGGCGGCACTGCGGGCGCGGGCCCGCGCCCTGTGGCAGCACCGGGGCCAGGTGGCGCTGGCGGGCGGCGTGGCGGGCGCGCTGCTGCTGGGCCAGCTGCTCTACTGGCACCACTACGGTGGGGCCTGGTTTATTGACACTTACCCTACTGAGCATTTTGATTTTGCGCACCCGCACCTGCTCGACGGGCTGTTCAGCATTCGCAAGGGCTGGCTCACGTACTCGCCGCTCATGGGGCTGGCCCTGCTGGGGCTGGGGGTGCTGCGCGGGCCGGCGCGGGCGGCGCTGCCGCCCCTGCTGGCCCTGCTGCCGCTGGTGCTGTGGGTCACGTACTCGTGGTGGGACTGGGGCTACGGGGGCAGCTTCGGGGCGCGCACGCTCATCAGCCTCTACCCGCTGCTGAGCTTACCGCTGGCGGCGCTGCTAGCGCGCGCCTTCCAGCGGCGCTGGACCGGCGCGCTGCTGGGCACCCTGCTGCTGCTGGGCGTGGCCCTCAACCAGCTGCAAACCTGGCAGTACTACCGCGGCATTCTCAATTGCTGCGACATGACGGCCGAGTGGTACCGCGAGCGGTTTTTCTGGCTCGACTGGCCACCGGCCCCGCCCCAGCCCTAGCCGGCCGCGGCCGGGCACCTTTCGGCTAGCCGGGGCCGACGCTTACTTCGTTTGTTGATAGACCGAATGCACCCGCCGCCCATCGGCCCAGATGGCGAATACCTCATGGAAGGCCGGATGCTGCGCGAAATACGTGCGGTAGTCGGGGTTGCGGTAGTTGGTCATGAAGTAATCGGCCTGCTCGGGCCGTTCTACAAAGCGCAGCCGGGTGCGCTGCGCAGGAGGCAGCAGCTCGCCGTTGAGCGCGGCCGAATTGGGCGGTGGGGCGAATACGTTGATAACCGGGCGGGTATCGTGCGCCGCGATGTAGGCCAAGTCCTGCCGGTAGCCCAGGCACCAGTAATCCAGCTCGAAGCGCTGGGCCACGCTGGGGCCCGCCAGCGCGTTGAAGTACACGTTCTGCAACGGATGGTCGCGCACCATTTGTCCGGCCGTGGCAGCCATGCTCAGGGCCGTGCCGGCAACCAGCAGGCGGCGCCAGCCGGCCCTGGGCGCCCGCCACCGGGCCGCGGCCACCCAGCCGCGCAGGGCCAGCAGCAAGAAGGCGGGGTACACGAAGTACAGCTGCCGCCAGCCGTCGTAGAGCACCGAGTGCAGCACCACCACGGCCAGCAGCGGCGCCACAAAAAAGCCCAGAAAAAAAACGTCCTGCAAGCCCTGCGCGCTGGCCCATAGGCGCCAGTGCTGCCGCACCAATTGGTAGCCCACCAGCCCCAGCCCTAGCACTGCCGCCCCCAGGTAGAGCACGGGCGTAGTGATGCCCAGCCACACCGGCACGTAGTGCCAGGGCAGCTCATTGCCCGGCACGTCGACCCCGTTGTAGAACACGGTGCCAATCCAGCGGAAGGCGCTCATATTTTCGAGCGCCACCCGGAAGTTGTGCCCAGGCGCCGGCCACAGGTAGGGCCAGCACAGCAGCACCAGCCCCACCAGCAGCGCCCCGTAGGCCAGCGCACTGCCCGCCACCCGGCGCCAGGGCACCTCGGCGCGCACCCCGCGCCAGGCCAGCAACCCCAACGTGGCCACCGGCACCATAATGCCCATGAGCCGCACGTCGATGGTGAGGGCGCAGGCCAGGGCGTGCGCGGCGGCGCGGCCCAGCGTGGGGCGCAGCAAAAAGCGCACGCCCGTGTTCATGGCAACGGCAAACAGGGCCATGAACACCGCGTCCTTGTCGTTATAAAACGAGTCGGCGAAGAGCCGGGGCGAGAGCAGCAGCCACAGCGCCCCCAGCAGCCCCAGGCGCCAGTCGCCAAAGCGGCGGGCCGCCAGTTGGTAGAAGGCAATGAGCCCCCCAAAGCACACCAGAAAGGTGCACAGGTGCCGGAACAAGTACTTGTGGCCTACCTCTGTGATGTTGAACAGCTGCTCCAGCAAGCTCACCGGCGTTTCGAAGGCAATGCCGTAGTCGCGGTCGGTGTACTCGGCCAAGGGAATGGTGTAAGTGGCAAAGTCGGGGTGGCGGGCCACCCAGCCCGGGGCCAGCGGCTCGGCCAGGCGCTTGAGCGTGACCATGCCGTTGTCGCGGCTGATGTGCTCGTCAATCGAGATGCCGTAATCGGCAAAAATCAGCAGGCCCAGGCCTAGCACCAGCGCAAAAAAAGCCGGCACCAGCCAGCGCCGGGCCGGCGCGGCGGCGGTCAGGTTCATCATCTAGTCTTGGTGGTAGTGCTGCACGAAGTAGAGCGGCCGGTTTTGGTTTTCGCGGTAGATGCGGAACACATACTCGCCCATTATCCCCAAAAAAAGCAGCTGAATCGACCCTAGGAAGTACAGGCTCAGCCCCAGCGACGACCAGCCCAGCAAGGCCACCCCGCGCAGCTTGCTGATGAGCACGTACAGGCCCGCCAGCATAAAGACGATAATGCCCACCAGCCCCGTGTAGAGGCAGATTTTAATGGGCAGGTCGGAAAACGCGAACAGGGCATCGAGGGCCAGGGCAAACAGGCGGCGGTACGACATTTTGGGCAGCGTACCGTCGGGGCGAGCGGCGCGGGCGTAGGGCAGGCCCACCTGCCGAAAGCCGATGAACGCGCGCAGCCCGGGCAGGTAGCGTTTTTTTTCGTGCAGCGCCAGGAAGGCCGTGAGCGCCCGGCGGTTGAGCATCGAAAAATTGCCCACGTTGTCGGCCTCTTTCAGCCGGGAAAAATTGCGAAAGAGGCCGTGGAAGCCCTTGATGAGCAGCTGGCGGCCCCAGCCCTCGGCGCGGTCGGTGCGCTGGCCGTACACCACGTCGTGGGCGTCGTGGCGCAGCAGCTCCCACATGCGCGGCAGCAGCTCGGGCGGGTCTTGCAGGTCGCCGTCCATCATGGCCACGTACTGGCCCTGGGCCACGTGCAGGCCGGCCGTGTAGGCGGCCTGGTGGCCAAAGTTGCGCGAGAGGCACAGCACCTTGAGGCGGGGCTCGGTGGCGCGCAGGGCCAGCAGCCGGGGCAGGGTGTCGTCGTGGCTGCCGTCGTCGACGCAAATAAGCTCGAAGTCGGGGCCTACGGCTGCCAGGGCCGCCAGGCACCGGGCCACTAGCGTAGCAATCAAGTCTTCCTCGTTATAAACCGGAACGACAACCGAAAGCAGGGGGCCAGGCATGGCCGTAAAGGTAGAGCCGCCGCCAGGGATGGCCCAAGCCTGGCCGGCGGCAATATATTTGCCCGCCCTGCGGCCGCTGGTGGCGGCCCCATGCCCGTTTTTTCCGCCGCTATGCCTGCTCCCACCCCTGCCGCCAACGCCGCCCACTACCTCGGCGACGAGCTGACGCTCTTCGAGCACGCTACCCACTGGAAAGCCTACTACGGCGCCCGCCTGCGCCCCTTTTTGCGGGGCCGGGTGCTGGAAGTGGGTGCGGGCATCGGAGGCACCACCCGCTCGCTCTGCGACGGCACCCCAGCCGACTGGCTGTGCCTGGAGCCCGACGCCAGCCTGGGCCGCCGCATTGCGGAGCTGCTGCGCACGGGCGCGCTGCCCGCCTGCTGCCGCTTGCACGTGGGCGTGCTCGCCGACTTGCCCGCCAGCGAGGGCGTGTTTGACGCCATCCTGTACATCGACGTGATTGAGCACATCGAAGACGACGGGGCCGAGCTGGCGCGGGCCTACGCCCGCCTGGCGCCCGGCGGGACCATCCTCATTGTGGTGCCGGCCCACCAGTGGTTGTTCAGCCCTTTCGACCAGGCCATCGGGCACTTCCGGCGCTACTCGCGGCCCCGGCTGCGGCGGGTGCTGCCGCCGGGCAGCCACGTACAGCAATTGGTGTACCTCGATAGCGTGGGCCTGCTGGCCTCGGCCGCCAACAAGCTGCTGCTGCGCCAGCGCTACCCCACCCTGGCGCAGATAAAATTCTGGGACGGGACCATCGTGCCCCTCTCGCGCCTAGCCGACCGCCTGACTGGCTTTGCCCTGGGCAAGTCGGTGCTGGCCGTGGTGCAGAAGCCCGGCGTGGCGCCTAGCCCTTCAGCAAGCCGTACTTGAGAATGCAGTAGATGGCCCGGAAGCCGTCGCGCCAGCCGATTTTCTTGCCCTCGGCGTAGGTGCGGCCGTAGTAGCTGATGCCCACCTCATAGATGCGCACATCGGGCACGCGCGCCACTTTGGCCGTCACTTCGGGCTCGAAACCGAAGCGCTTTTCGACCAGCGTGAGGCCCTGAATGATGTCGCGCCGAAACAGCTTGTAGCACGTTTCCATATCGGTCAGGTTCAGGTCGGTCACCATGTTCGAGAGAAACGTGAGGAGGGCGTTGCCGATGCTGTGCCAGAAGAACAGGATGCGGTGCGGCTGCCCACCCATGAAGCGCGAGCCGTACACCACGTCGGCAAAGCCCTTGAGAATAGGCTTGAGTAGCCGGTTATACTCCTCGGGGTCGTATTCGAGGTCGGCGTCCTGAATGATGACGTAGTCGCCGGTGGCCGCCCGGATGCCGGTGTGCAGGGCGGCGCCTTTTCCCTGGTTTACGGCGTGCTCGAGCAGCCGCAGGTTCAGCTCGGGGTAGCGGGCCGCGTACTGCCGGATAACCGCCCCTGAGTCGTCGGTCGAGCAGTCGTTAACCAGGATTATCTGCTTGGCAATGTCGTTGGTCAGCCGCAGCTCGCGCAGCAAATCCAGAATCTGGTGAATAGTGCGCGCCTCGTTGTAAACGGGCACGACGATAGACAGCGTGTCGAATTTAACCAAAACAGGATGCAGATTGAGCCGCTCAAATATAGCCCCCGGCCGGCCAACGGCGCGGCTTACCCTGCCCCGGCGGCTTACATTTGGCGGGGCCGGCCGGGCTATTTTTCTGGGCGGCTACCCGGCTAAGTCCCTTTTTACCGCTGCCGCCGGCCCCAGCGGCGCGCCCCGTTTTTTGCTTCGCTTTGCTTATGCCCACCCGCTCGCTGGCCGATGCTACCCCTACTCCCCGGGCCCCGTGGTCGCTGGGGGCGCTGTTCGTGCTGTTCGCCATTATGGTGCAGCTGCGGCTGTGGGAGCCCTACTGGGACACCCACAACGTGCTGGCCATTCTGAGCTGGGACTCGATGGGGTATTACTTATACCTGCCGGCCCACTTCATTTACCACGACCTTAGCCACCAGGCATTTATCACTGATATCCTGCGCGACTACAACCCTACGGGCTCGTTTTACCAGGCGTTTCAGGTGCCGGGCGCGCCCGCCGGGCAGCTCGTGATGAAGTACACGATGGGCCTGGCCGTGCTCGAAACGCCGTTTTTCTGGCTGGGGCACTGGGCGGCCGGCTGGCTCGGCTACCGGCAGGATGGCTTTTCGGCGCCCTACCAGGTGGCCATCGCCTTCGGCGGCATGCTGTACGCGCTGCTGGGTATGGGCCTGCTGCGCCGGGTGCTGCTGCGCTACTACTCCGACGCCGTGGTGACCTTGGTGCTGGTGACGCTGCTGCTAGGGTCCAATTTCCTGAACTACGCCGTGTTCGACGTAGCCATGACGCATAATTACCTGTTTGCCGGCTACGCACTGCTGCTGTGGCTCACGGGGCGCTGGCACACGCGGCCCAGCCGGGCGGGGGCGCTGGCCATCGGCCTCACGCTGGGGCTGCTGGTGCTCATCCGGCCCTCCGAAGCCGTGGCGGTGGTGGTGCCGCTGCTGTGGGGCGTGGGCAGCCGGGCCGCCGCCGGCCGCAAGCTGGCCCTGCTGCGGCAGCGCGGGCTCGATGTGGCCTTGCTGGCGTTGGGGGCCCTGGTGGCCGCGCTGCCGCAGGCCCTGTACTGGCACTGGGCCACCGGGCACTGGCTGTTTTACAGCTACGGCGACCAACACTTTAGCTTCCTGAAGCCGCACGTGCGGCAGGTGCTCATCAGCTTCCGCAAGGGTTGGCTGGTGTACTCGCCGCTGCTGGCGCTGGTGCTGGCGGGGTTCGTGCCGCTATGGCGGCAGCACCGGGGGCTGGCCGTGCCGGCGCTGGTGTACTTCGTGCTGAACCTGTGGGTGGTATCGGCCTGGGACATCTGGTGGTACGGCGGCAGCATTGGGCAGCGGGCGCTGGTGCAGAGCTACGCCGTGCTGGGCCTGCCCTGGGCGGCGGCCGTGGCCTGGCTGCTGGCGCCGGGCCGTTCGCGGCGGGTAGTAGCCGCGGCAGCCGTGCTCACGGTGCTGCTCATTGACCTAAACCTGTTGCAGCACTGGCAGCTGCAAAACGCCATTCTCGACGCCGAAAACATGAGCCGGCGCTACTATTTCGCCATTTTCGGCAAGGTGTCGCCCACCCAGGCCGACTACGCCCAGCTCGATGTGCCGGCCAGCCTGCCCCGCGCCGAGCGCCACTACCGGCCGCGCCCGCTGGGCAAGCTCGACTTCGACCAGCTGCCCACCGACCCCGCCACCGGCATCAGCGCTGAGCAGGGCTTTTACAGCCGGCAGTCGTTTCACGCCGATGGCGAGCACCCGTACAGCCCGGCCTTTACGGTGCAGTTGGGGCCAGCCGGCCTGCGCGCCGGCACCTACGTGCGCGCCTCCTGCCAGGTATTTTCCGACTACGGCGCCTGGGCCAATAAGCTGGTAATGACCGTAGAGCGCGACGGCCAGAACCTGGCCTGGTTCGGCACCCGCCTCCAAAACCCCGGCTGCCACAACCGCACCTGGAACCACATTTATTTCGACGCCCCCCTGCCCACCGACGTGCGCCCCACCGACGTGCTCAAAGTCTACACTCTCAACGAACACGGTTCCGGCTGCTTCATCGACGACGTAGAGGCCGCGGCAATGGAGGAGAAGTAATGGAGTGCTGAGGGCCGTATTTACAAGGAATAAAGCCAACCCCTAGCACGTCATGCTGAGCCCGCGAAGCATCTCGCTCGCGCCGCTAGGGTCACTTACCCTAGCGGCGCGAGCGAGATGCTTCGCGGGGCTCAGCATGACGTTCTGAGGGTGAGTGCATCCCTGCGCGAGACCCTCATCACCTGCTTACCCACCCCATCACCGCTTAAGCACCACGTAGTTGCCCCCGGGCCCGGGCACGGGCTGCTCGCGGTAACCGGCGGGCAGCAGCCAGCGGCGCAGCAGCTGGTGCGCCGGCTGGCCCACCTGGGGCGGGTGTACTACGAAGGTCGCCCGCGGGTAGCGCCGCCCGAAGGCCGCCAGCTCGGCTGGCGTAGGCGCGGGCGCCAGGGCCAGCGAATCGGGGTGTTCCTGGGCCAGCAGCAGGGTGCGCAGCACGGGCTCGTGGGCGAAGGCCGCAAACGTGGCGTCCGGCACCCGCGAGAGGTAGCCGCCGCGCAGGGCCTGGCCGTGCACGGTCTGGTAAAACAGCTCCTGGGCATCCATGTGGCCCACCTGGCGGTAGCCGTCGAGCAGCCCCAGCGGCACCGGGAACACCACCGGCCCACCGCCGGCCGCCGCCACGCGGTAGGCCGCCGGCACGTCGGCGGTGCGAATGAGGGGGTAGGCCGTGGGCTGATACTCGATAAACACCCCCAGCAGCAGCGCCGCGCTCAAGGCCCAGCGGGCCGGGGCCGCCCAGCGGCTCAGCCAGCCATCAAGGCCGATGCCGACCACCAGCGGCAGCAGCAGCGAGGCCAGCATGACGTAGCGCACGGGGCAGCGGATGTTATTAAAAAACGGCACGTAGTGCACGATGCTCGTGGGCATCCGCAGCAAATCCTTGCCATAGAAGCGCAGCTCGGGCAGGGTGAGCAGCACCAGCAGCATAAGTATGAACCAGAAGGGCCGGGTTTCGGCCGGCACCGCCGCCAGGGTGGCCGGGCGGCGCCAGGCGCGCAGGGCCAGCCCCAGCGCCAGCAGCGGCAGCAGGTAACCCAGAAACGACACGTTTTCGACCGAGCCCGGGGTGTGGAAGCGCGGGCTGAGCCAGAAGGCGCGGGTGGCGTCGGTGGCCAGCCAGCGGCTCGTGGCGGGCGGCACCAGGTAGCCGGTGAGGTCGCCGCCCCACCACAGGCCGGCCTTGTCGTCGAGCCCGGCCAGCGACAGCCCGCGCGAGATGAAGTGCCCCAGCACGAAAATCGCCCCCAGCCCGGCCCAGGTTTGCCAGCGCCGCCAATTCAGCTCGCCCAGCCGCAGGCCCCACCACGCGGCGTAGCCCGCCGAAAACCACAGCAGGCCCGCCAGGGTGTAATAATCACTGAGCAAGGTGATTAACAACAAAACGCCCAGCCACGCCACCAGCCCCCAGCGGCGCACGCGCGGCACCCAGCGGCCCGGCGCAAAGGCCAGCCCATCGAGAAACGCCAGAATGTAGAACGGCACCGTGGCCGTGAGCAGCACGTGGTAGTGCTCGGGCCAGTGCGCCAGCTTGAAGGGCGAAAACGCGAACGCGAAGCCCACCAGCCCACACAGCAGCGGCTGCCGCACCCAGCGCCCGGCCAGCCGCGCCGCCCCCACCCCGCTCAGCACGAAGCTCAGCAGTAGGCCGACATTCACGGCCCAGAACTCCTGGCGCAGCGCCAGGTTCAGCAGGCCCAGGATGGGCGTGTAGGTGTGCAGCCACAGGCTGCTGCCCGCGGGGTAGAGCAGCAGCGGCGTGAAGAAAGGGTTGTGGCCGGCCGCCGCCTGGCGCTGAAAATTCCAGGCGTTCCAGATGTACTGGTTGGCGTCGCCGTGCGGCGTGCCCAGAAAGGCGGTGCCCCACTCGCGCCCCAGCGAGCCCGCAAACCAGAAAAACAGCGCCGCGTAGGCGAGCCCCGCCAGCAGCAGGCCGGGCCCGCGCAGGGCATTGGCCGGGCGAGCGGCCGAAGAAGTTAGCATACCGAAAAAGGGCTAGCCACCCGGCCCGGCCCCAACAAAAGTAGCCGCCGGGCAGTAGCTAGCTTTACGCCCCTCCCTTACTTAGCCCGCTCGCCATGCCCGTCGCCCGCCCCTTCAACTTTCAGCAGTGGATTGCTGAGCACCGCCACCTCCTGAAGCCGCCCGTGGGCAACCAGCAGGTTTTCAAGGATAACAAAGACTTTATCGTGATGGTGGTGGGCGGCCCCAACGCCCGCAAGGACTACCACGTGGACGAGGGCGAGGAGCTGTTCTGGCAGCTCGAAGGCACCATGACCGTCAAGATTATCGAGAATGGCCAGCCGGTGGATATCGTTATCGGCCCCGGCGACATGTTTTTACTGCCACCCGGCGTGCCGCACTCGCCGCGCCGCCCGGCCGGCACCGTGGGCCTGGTACTGGAGCGCTACCGCACGCCCGGCGAGCGCGACGGCTTCCAGTGGTACTGCGAAAACTGCGGCCACCAACTCTACGAGGAGTACGCCGAAATCACCGACATCGTGGCTCAGCTGCCGCCCATCATGGACCGCTTCTGGGCCAACGACGACCTGCGCACGTGCAAGGTGTGCGGCACGTACATGGAGGCGCCGGCTAAGGTGGGTTGATTTGATTCTTTCTGTACCACATTCGTTCTGAGATATGCAAAACGACTTCACGCTTCTACAGATTGGCTGGTTTACACGACCAAGTGTTGGAACGCCGGAAGCAAAAGTTCATGCGTATTACCGAGCATTGCTTCACTTCCTGCAAGAGTATAAGTTAACGGTGCGGCCTCTACTAGAGCGGGGTGAGTCGTTATCAGATGAATCAAAGCTTATGCGTTCCGATTTAACCGATAAAGGCTTTCTTCTCTATCAACGAGCTGAACAGAAATGGCTGAAAGGTATAGACCGCGGCAGAGACCCAACAGACATGAAAGTCTTTACCAAAGAACTAACGAAGATTGAATTAGCAGAAATTGACGCACCATAAAGACATTGTTTCAAGACCAGTAATACCAGCTACTCTTTAGGGATTGTAAGATAACTTCTACAATGTGCAAAAGAGATTACCCCATACCTGCTACGCCCGCTGCTTATCCGGCTTGGGCACCGCCCCAGCCGCCTCAAACGCCTCCCTTAGTTCCGGCGGGGCTAGCTCGGTAAAATCACGGATAACCAGCAGTGGGGCTTGAAAATCGCGCCCCGGCAGCGTCGAGGCCACGGCTACGCAGCGCATGTGGGCGCGGTAGGCGGCCTGCTCGCCCAGCAGGGCATCTTCGAAAACTACGCAGTTCTCGGGCTTCATGCCCAGCTTTTCGGCCGTTACGGCGTAGGTGTCGGCGTGGGGCTTGCCCTTGTCCACGTCGTCTTTGGTGATGACCACGTCGAAGAAGCGGCGCAGGTTGAGGTCGTCGAGGATGTAGCCAATAGTATCCTGGCCCGAGCCGGTGCCGAGGCCAATTTTGAGGCCGGCGGCGCGGGCGGCTTCCAGAAACTCGACCAGGCCGGGCAGGGGCCGGCGGTCGTCCCAGTACAGCGTGCGGTAGAGGAACTCGCGCTGGGCGGCAAACGCTTCGAGCTTGTCGGCGGGCTGGTCGGGGAAGGCTTCTTTCAGAATCTCGGAGGCGGGGGCGCCGTTGAGGCGGCGCAGCAGCTGGGTGGCATCGGCCTGCACGCCCTGGTCGCGGAAGAGCGCCTGGAAGGCGCGGGCCTGCACGGGGGTATTGTCGATGAGGACACCGTCCATATCGAAGATGAGGGCTTGTAAATCGGGCATTCAGGAGAAGGTAACGGCAGCCTAATGCAGCCTGGCTAGGCCGCACGGTATCTTTGCCAGCTTCCCTTTACCCGTTGTTGCATGAAAAAGATACTGCTGCTCGCTTTACTGGCCCTGCCCGCGGCGGCCCAGAAAAAAGGCCCGGCGCTGCCCCGGCCCAAGCTGGTAGTGGGCATCGTGGTCGACCAGATGCGCTACGATTACCTCTACCGCTACTGGGATAAGTTCGGCAGCGGCGGCTTCCGGCGCCTGCTGGGCGAGGGCTTTAGCTACGAAAGCTGCCACTACAACTACGTGCCCACCTACACCGGCCCGGGCCACACGAGCGTGTTTACGGGCACCACACCGGCCACCCACGGCATCGTGGGCAACAACTGGTTTGAGCGCGAAACCGGCAAAACGACCTACGTAACCGACGATAAAACCGTGCAGCCGGTGGGCGGCACCCTGGCGGCGGGCCAAATGTCGCCGCGCCACAACCTCACCACCACCATCACCGACGAGCTGCGGCTGGCCACCAATTTTCAGAGCAAGGTCATCGGCGTCTGCATCAAAGACCGGGGCAGCATCCTGCCCGCCGGCCACGCGGCCAACGCCGCCTACTGGTACGACGGCTCGAACGGCGGCTTTATCACGAGCACCTTCTACACCCAGGCCTTACCCGACTGGGTGCAGAAATTCAACGCCGCCGGCCACGCCGCCGAGTACCTGAGCAAGCCCTGGAACACGCTACTGCCCATTGAGCAATACACCGAGAGCACGCCCGACGACGTGGCTTGGGAGGCCGCCTTCAAGGGCGAGGCCAAGCCGGTGTTCCCGCACGACCTGCCCGCGCTGAGCGCCACCCCGCCCGCCGCCGTGAAGGCCACTGAGAAAGCCTCGGGCGAAAAGCAGCCCGCCGCGCCCGTCCGCAACCTCGACCTCATCCGCAGCACGCCCTTCGGCAACTCGCTCACCGCCGATTTTGCCCTCGAAACCTTGCGCCAGGAGCAAATGGGCCAGCGCGGCCAAACCGACTTCCTGACCCTGAGCTTCAGCAGCACCGACTACGTGGGCCACCAGTTCGGCACCGCCGCCATCGAAACCGAGGATACCTACCTGCGCCTCGACCGCGACCTGGCCCGGGTGCTCGATGCCCTCGACAAGCAAGTGGGCAAGGGCCAGGCGCTCGTGTTCCTCACCGCCGACCACGCCGCCGACCAGGCCGCCGGCTTCCTCGAAGCGCACCGCCTGCCGGGCGGCGGCCTGGGCGTAACGCCCCTGCGCGACTCGGTGCAACGCGCCCTAGTGCGCCTGCACGGCCCCGGCCAGTGGATACTCGACTTTGAAAATCAGCAGGTGTACCTCAACCGCGAGCTGCTAGCCCAGAAAAAGCTGGAGATGGCCAAGGTGCAAAACGAGGTGGCCGAAATCCTGCGCTTGCAGCCGCACATCGCGCAGGCCATCTCGGCCACCGACTTGCAGCGCAACGCCTGGCCGGTGGGCCTGAGCATGTACCAGGCCAACGGCTTCTACGCCCCGCGCTCGGGCGATGTGCTCTTCGTGATGTCGCCGGGCTGGCTCGAAGCCTACAGCTACCCCGTGGTGAAGGGCACCACTCACGGCGCCAGCTGGGCCTACGACACCCACGTGCCGCTGCTGTGGTGGGGCTGGCACGTGCGCCAGGGCGAGTCGAACCAGGAAGTAAAAATCGTGGACATTGCCCCCACCGTGGCGCGCTTCCTGCACATCCAGGAGCCCAGCGGGTGCTCGGGCGTGCCGCTTACGGAAGTCATGAAGTAGGTACTTCGGCGCCGGGCCGTTTCTTTGCGTTAGTTATTACAATTCCATTCCATTTTCCTACCAAAAACGTGGCCCATTTTAACCCCTGGCACGACGTATCGCGCGGCGATAACCTTCCCGAAACCGTAACCGGCGTCATCGAGATTCCTAAAAACAGCAAGGGCAAGTTTGAGCTCGATAAAGACAGCGGCCTGCTGATGCTCGACCGCGTGCTGTTCTCGGCCGTGCACTACCCGGCCGCCTACGGCTTCATTCCGCGCACCTACTGCGACGATAAAGACCCGCTCGACATCCTGGTGCTGTGCTCGGTCGACATCCCGCACATGTGCCTCGTGGAGGCCAAGGTTATCGGCGTGATGCAGATGCTGGACCAGGACGAGGAAGATGACAAAATCATCGCCGTAGCCGCCCACGACGTGAGCGTGAACCACTACAACGAGCTTGCCGACCTGCCGCCCTACATGATGCGCGAAATGCAGCGCTTCTTCGAAGACTACAAAGCCCTGGAAAACAAGCAGGTAGTAGTGAAGCAATTCCTGGGCCGCGAAGACGCCTACCGCATCATCAACGAGAGCGTGAAGCTCTACGAAGAGACTTTCCCGGAGCACAACGCAGCTAAGTAGCCTTAGCTCCTCGTAGCTTCTAAAAGAACGTCGTGCGGCGCTTGCCGAAGCATCTCGCTCGCCTCGTTGGGTAGCAACCCTGGCGGCGCGGGCAAGATGCTTCGGCAAGCGCCGCACGACGTTCTTTTTTAGTAATTACCAGTAGCTTAGTATTTCCCCGCCCCATGCCCGCCGCCCGCCGCGCCCTGCTCCTGCGCCTGCTTGATGCGCTGCTCTTCAGCAGCGGGTGGCTGGCGGGCGCGGCGGCGGCCCAAACGGCGGCCACCCTGCGCCTGTGGCCGGGGCTAGCCAGCGGGGCGGCCGGGCTGCACGTGGTAGTGCTGGTGTTTGCGGCCACGCTGCTCACCTACAATCTCGACGCGGCGCTGCCCTTCAAGTTTCGGCAGCCGGCCGGGGCCTCGGGGCGCAAGGCCTGGCAGCAGGCGCACCGCCCGGCGCTGCTGGCGCTGGCCGGCGCGGCGGCGCTCTCGGGCGCCTACTTACTGCTGGCCGATGGCTGGGTGCATTTTTTGCCGGTGCTGCTGCCGCTGGCGGCGCTGGCCATCGGCTACTCGTGGCCGGTGCTGCCGTGGGGCGGGCGCTGGCACGCCGTGCGCGAGGTGCCGCTGCTGAAAGTGTTTCTCATTGCCGGGGTGTGGACGGCCGTGACGGTGGGCCTGCCCGCGCTGGCCCTGCGCCAACCGCTGGGGTCGGTGCTGGGGCTGGCTGGCCAGCGGTTTTGCCTGGTGGCGGCGCTGGCCATTGTGTTTGATATTCGGGATTACAGCCGCGACCAGGCGGCGGGGCTGCGCACGTTTCCGGTGCTGCTGGGGGTGGGCGGGGCCAAGGCCGTATCGCTGGCGCTGCTGGCCGGCTCGCTGGCGCTGGGGCTGGCCCGCCCGGCGCCGCCGGCGCCCGTGCTGCTGGCCACGGGGCTAGCCGCGGCCGTGGTGCTGGCCGCCCGCGAAACGCGCGGCGACTATTTTTTCGCCTTGGTTACGGATGGCGTGCTGCTGGTACCGGCCGTGGCCTACCTGCTGGGCTAGCCAGGCGGCCGGCGCTTTTTTTGTATTCCCCGAATAGCTACCCGCCGCCCGGGGCGCTACATTTACCGGCCGGCGCGGCTGGCCGGCCGGGCCCCGCGCCCCGGCGGCGGCAACCGCGGCCGGGCAAATGCAGTAGCCTAGAAACCACCCCTAGTATTCACGTCATCAAGCCCATTCGCCCATGCTCCTCTTTACTCCTCTGCGCCCGTGGCTGCTCGGCGGCGGGCTGCTAGTGGGCCTGCTGGCTGGCAGCCGCACCGCTCACGCCCAAGGCCAGCCGGCGGTGCCGCCGATGAAGGAAATTGCACTCGACAGCGTGCGGGCCGTGCCGCAAGCGCTCGACATTGCGGGCTGGCTGCTGCTCGACAAAGACATTCAGCTGGAGCTGGAGGGGGCGGTGCAAAACCTGTACAACTTCAAGTTTGACCGGGCCGACAAGCAATTTCACTCCTTGCAGCGGCGCTACCCGCAGCACCCAATGGCGTATTTTCTGCTGGGCCTCAGCACCTGGTGGAAAATGATGCCCAGCGCCGTTACCGACACCCGCTACGACCAGCCTTTTCTGGCCTACCTCGACACGGCCCAGACCAAGGCCGAGGCGCTGTACAAAGCTGATAATCATAATTACGAGGCCTGCTTTTTCCTGGCCGCCGCCGCCGGCATGGAGGCCCGCCTGCACGCCGAGCGCCACAACTGGCGCAAGGCCACCGTGGCCAGCCGCCGCGCCCTCATCTACTTCGAGAAAAGCAAGGAAGCCAACGGCCTGAGCACCGAGTTTTTATTCGGCGAAGGCCTGTTCAACTACTACGCCGTGTGGATAGCCGAGGAATACAAGTGGCTGCGGCCGGTGCTGTTTTTCTTCCCCAAGGGCGACCGCGCCCGCGGGCTGGCCCAGCTGCGTCAGGTAGGCAAAACTGCCTTTTACACCGGCACCGAGGCCAATTTTTTCCTCGTTACCATCCTCAACAGCCCCCGCGAAAACAAGCCCGACGAGGCCTACCCCATTGCGAAGCAGCTCGCTACGCAGTTTCCCGATAATTCGCGCTTTCAGCTCGACTACGCCAAAATAGCCTTCAAGCTGGGCAAGTTTGAGGAAAGCGAGGCGGCCAGCCTGTCGGTGCTGCGTAAGTACGCGGCCGGGCAGGTGGGCTACGAAGCCTACTCGGGCCGCGCCGCCACCTATATGATGGGCTACCTGATGCAGCATAAGTACCACGACCTGCCCCAGGCCAAGGACTACTACCAGCGCTGCCTGGCCTACTCCGAGCAGGCCGGCGTGGCCAAGCAGGGCTACTACATTTTTGCCGAAACTGCCCTGGCCCGGCTAGCCCTCACGGAAAGCGACCCCACCACGGCCCGCCGCTACTACCGCGCCATCCTCGAACACAGCGACAACGGCGAGGACGCTTATCTCGAAGCCCGCGACTGGCTGCGCAAGCACCCGCAATAGCCTAACCAGCAAGCGCCGGCCGGCTTCTCACGCTTGGGCTGAGCGCCGGCCGCCCCGGGCCAGGCCCGGGCGCGGGTGCAACCAATCGGCGGGCAGCTTTCTCCCTAAGAAGTACCCTATTTTTCAGGACTTCTTATGAAAACGCATTGCCTACTTCTTATCGGGCTGCTGGCTGCCCCCGTAGCCAGTTGGGCCCAGGCGGGCGCGCCAGTGCGCTTCGGCCTCAAAGCTGGGGCCACGCTTTCGACGCTGGCGGGGCCGGGCACCCGCGACTATCCGGTTTCGCCGCTGCTAGGGGGCGTGGGCGGCGTGTTTGCCACGGTGCCGCTAGGGGCGGCGCAACGCTGGTTTGTGCAGCCCGAGCTGCTGTACAGCCAGCAGGGCTACCGGCTGCGCAACGACGGTACCGATTACACAGCCACGGTTCGCTCGGGCTACCTCAAGCTACCCGTGCTGCTGGGCATCACGCACGGCGGCTTTTTTGCGGCTATCGGGCCACAAGTGGGCTACCTGGTAAACGACCGCCGCACCTTCCGCTACCACGAGTACTCGCCCACTACCGGCTTTGCGCCCAACACCACCGAAAACGTCAACACCGACCTGCGCGGCTACCAGCGCTGGGAGTTTTCGGCCGTGGCGGCCGTGGGCTACCGCTGGGCCTGCGGCGCCGGCCTGGAGCTGCGCTACACCGACACCTTTGCCAGCCAGGCACGCAACGGGCAGTTCAGCAATTACAACTACCCCGACGCCCACAGCCTGAGCAGGCAGGTGCAGGCCAGCTACCTGCTGCCCTGGCATTAGTGGCCCCGGCCTGGCGCTAGCGGGTGAGGGCCGCCAGCGCCGGGCCGATGTGCTGCACCAGGTCGCCGGCCACCAGCCCGGCCTCGCCAGATTCGGCGGCCAGGTCGCCGGCCAGGCCGTGGGCCAGCACGGCGAGGCGGGCGGCCAGCAGGGCGTCGAGGCGCTGGTCGGCGCGCAGGGCCAGCAGCAGGCCCGTGAGCACATCGCCGCTGCCGCCGGTGCCCATGCCGGGGTTGCCGGTGCTGTTGAAATAGACCTGGCCATCGGGCGCGGCCACGGCAGTATAGGCACCTTTCAAAATGACCATGCACTTATGCTTTTGCGTGAATTCGCGCAGCAAATCGAGGCGGTGGTAGTCGTCGCGGGCCTTCTCGGTGAGGCGCGTAAACTCGCCGATGTGGGGCGTGAGCACGGTATTTTCAGGCAATAAGTCCAGAAGTTCGCGGTGCGCGCCGAGCAAATTCAGCGCGTCGGCGTCGATAACGAGCGGCCTCGTGGCCTCGCGCAGCAATTGTTCCAGCACGGTGCGGCTGGCCTCCTCCTGGCCCAGGCCGGGGCCGATGCCCACGGCCTGGTAGGGCTTCAGCTCGGGAAGCTGGCTGATGAAGTCGGCCTGCGCGTCGGCCAGGCACATGGCCTCGGGCCGGGTGGTTTGAATGATGTCGTAGCCGCAGCCCGGCACCGCCACCGTAAGCAGGCCCACGCCGCCGCGCAGGCAGGCGCCGCTGGCCAGCACGGCCGCGCCCACCTTGCCCCGGCTACCCGCTACTAGCAGCGCGTGGCCGAAGGTGTTCTTATAAGCAAACTTAGTGCGCCGGGGCAGGGTCACGTCGGGCTGCCGGGCGGCCAGCGCCCCATCGAAGCCCGCCACGCCGGGCAGGCGCGTGAGGTGCCAGGGCGTGTCGGCCTGCGCGATAAAATCGGGGCTCAGGCCGATGTCTACCACGTGCCACTCGCCCACGTACTCCGCATTTTGCGGCAGCAGAAAGGCCAGCTTGGGTAGCCCGAAGCTGATGGTGTGGCGAGCCCGCACTACCGGTGCCTGGGGGTCGGGCTGGGGCGCATCGGCCAGCAGGCCGCTGGGCAGGTCGATGGCCACCACCCGGGCCTGGCTCTCGTTGAGGTGGCGCACCACGGCCGCCGCCGCACCGGCTAGCGGGCGGCTGAGGCCGGTCCCAAAGAGGGCATCAACTACCAGCGTACCGGGCGCGATGGTGGGGAGCTGCCCGGCGCTTAGCTCTTGAACAGCAATGACTTTGGGCAGCACGTGGTGATTATACTCATAGTCGTCGGAGTACTTAGCCGCGGGCAGCAGGCCCAGCCGCACGCCGTAGCCGGCCAGGTAGAGCAGGCGGGCCAGGGCCAGGCCGTCGCCGCCGTTGTTGCCGGGGCCGCACAGCAGCAGGATTTCGCCCGCTTCGGCCGGGGTATAGTGCTGGTAGAGCCAGCCGGCCAGCGCAATGGCCGCGCGCTCCATGAGGGCCGTGGAGGTAGTGCGCTGCTCGCGGATGGTGGCCTGGTCGAGCGCGCGGATTTGGGCGGCGGAGAGGAGTTTCATAGGACGACTTTTTACGCCGGAAGCGGCCCGTGGGCTACTTTCGGCCATGCAAAGTTCCACCCGCTTTTTCATTGTGCCCGGCCTGGGCAACTCGGGCCCCGAGCATTGGCAAACGTATTTCGAGCATCAGTACCCCGCTTTCACCCGCGTTCAGCAGCGCGAGTGGGATGCCCCCGACCGCCCCGAGTGGGTCGAAACCCTGGAGCAGGCCCTGGCCGGCGAAGACCTTAGCCAGGTAGTACTCATCGCCCACAGCTTGGGCTGCCCAACGGTGGCGCACTGGGCCGCTACTTATGGCCACCGCATCAAAGGCGCACTGCTGGTGGCCCCAGTCGATGTAGAAACGGCCTCCTTTGCCACCCTTCCTCCTACCGGCTTCGGGCCGATGCCCTTGCAGCGGCTGCCTTTCCCGAGCAAAGTGGTGACGAGCACTACCGACCAGTGGGTGAGCCTAGCCCGCGCCCAGCAGTTTGCCGAGGCCTGGGGCAGCGAGTTAGTGAACATTGGCGACGCCGGCCACATCAACGCCGCCAGCGGCCACGGCGCCTGGCCCGCCGGGCTGGCCTTCCTGCAAGAATGGGCCTAGCCAGCTTACCTGAACTATGCGCAGCGCCATACGTTTTACTGCTACCAAACCTTAGCAAGTGATTTTATGCAAACCTGGAACGACGTTATCCGCCTCGCCAACCACGGCGCCCCCACCCCGCCCCGCCGCGTAGAAAAAACCAACGCCGAGTGGCGCGCCCAACTCACGCCCGAGCAGTACCACGTAACCCGCGAGCACGGCACCGAGCGCGCTTTCACTGGTGAGTACTGCGAGGCCCACGAGGCCGGCCTCTACGCCTGCGTGTGCTGCGGCACCCCGCTCTACGACTCGCGCACCAAGTTTGAGAGCGGCACCGGCTGGCCCAGCTTCACGCAGCCCGTGGACGAGGCCGCCATCAAGTACAAGAAAGACACCAGCTACGGCATGGTGCGCGTAGAAGCGCTCTGCAACGTGTGCGATGCTCACCAGGGCCATGTATTTCCCGACGGCCCGCCGCCCAGCGGCCTGCGCCTGTGCATCAATTCGGCCAGTATCAAGCTCGTGACGACCAAAGAGCCAGCGGCGTAGCTGTTTAGCGGCCCATAGTGTAGCTTAGGCGCGGATTGGCCCCACTGGCCGGTCCGCGCTTTTTTATGCCCGGCATGACCCACGAGGCCTTCGCGGCCAAGCTCACCGACCTGTTGCCCCGCGCCCAGGCCAACCCCACCGCCTACCGCCGCCGCGTGCAGGGCTGGGTGCTGCTTGGCTACGGCTTTATTGCGCTGCTGCTGCTAGGGTCGCTGGCACTGCTGGGCGGCCTGCTGTGGGCCGTGGTGGCAGTGGGCGTGGCGGGCATCCTTTTCAAGCTGCTGCTACCGGTGGTGTATTTTGTGTGGACGCTGCTGCGCTCGCTGTGGGTGAAATTTGACCCGCCCGCTGGCCGCGAGCTTAGCCGCGCCGAGGCGGGCCCGCTGCACGACCTGCTGCGCGCGCAAACCCGCGCGCTGGGCGCCCCGGCCGTGCACCGCGTCATCCTCACCACCGACTACAACGCCGCCGCCATGCAGCTGCCGCGCCTGGGCCTGCTGGGCTGGCCGCGCAACTACGTGCTCGTGGGCCTGCCCCTGCTGCAAACCCTGACGCCCGCGCAGGCCGCCGCCGTGGTGGCCCACGAGCTAGGGCACCTGCGCGGCGGCCACGGTCGCTTCGCGGCGCTCACGTACCGCGTCAATCAGTCGTGGGCGCAGTTGGTAAACAACCTGGAGCAGTCGGGGCGGCGCAGCATGGTGCGGGGCTTCACCGAGTGGTACGTGCCGCGCTTCAATGCGTGGTCGCACCCGCTGCGGCGCACGGCCGAGTTTGAGGCCGATGCCGCGGCGGCGCGCATCACCAGCGCGGCGGCGCTGGCCGAAGCGCTGTGCGCCATCGAGGTGCGCGAACCGGCGCTCGACCGCCACTACTGGACGCCCCTCCACAAGTCATTGGTTCACGAGCCCCTGCCGCCCACCGACCCCATCAGCCGGCTACTAGCCGTGGCGCGCACGGCCAGCCTGCCCGCCGAGGAAGCCAGCACCCTCCTGCAACGCGCCGCCGAGGCCGACCCCGACCCCTTCGACACGCACCCCACGCTGGGCGAGCGGCTGGCCGCGCTGGGCCAGGCCGTGGCCACCCCCGCCCCACCCACCACCACGGCCGCCGAAGCCTGGCTGGGCACTAGCCTCCCCACCCTGGCCCAGGCCCTGGATACCAGCTGGCGCAGCGAGCGCACGGGCTTTTGGCGCGAGCGCCACGCCGTGCTGCGCGCGCAGTACGGCCAACTAGGCCAGCTCAACGAGCAGCTAGCCAGCGGCGTAGCGCTTACCGACGCCGACGCCTGGACCCACGCCGACCTCACCGAGGACCACGTGGGCGAGGCCGAGTCGCTGCCCCTGTACCGCGCGCTTTTCGAATCGGCCAAGTACGGCACCCCCGCCCGCTTCGCGGTGGGGCGCATCCTGGCTAGCCAGGATGACCCGGCCGGCCTGCCGCTGCTGGAAGAGGCCATGCGCCAGGAGCCCGACTTTGTGGGGCCGGGGCTAGCCATCCAGCAGGGCTACCACCAGCGCCGGGGCGACCGCGCCGCGGCCCGCCAGCTCGCCACCCGGCAGCATAGCCACGCCGACCTCACCGACCTTGTGGAGGCCGAGCGGCAGGGATGCACGCCGCAGGATGTGCTGCTGCCGCACGGCCTCACCGAAGCAGAACTGGCCCCCGTGCGCGCCGTGCTGGCCGACCCCGCCAACCGCGTGGGCCGGGCGTGGCTGGTGCGCAAGCAGCTCACCTACCTGGCTACCGAAAAGCCTTATTTTATCCTCGTGCTGCGCCCCCACAAAAGCAAGGCCCTTAACACCGACGAAGAAGTTGCCGAGTGGGCTAGCCAGCTGACTCCCAAGATTGTGCTGCCCAGCTCGGGCCTCGTGGTGCCCGTTATCAACGAGTTTATGTGGCTGGGCAAAAAGGCGCTGAACCTAACCGGCAGCGAAATTTACCACGTGCAGGCGAGCTAATTTTGCGGCCCGCCTGTTGCGGCCTTTACCCTAGCTTCTACTCCTAGCCCACCCCATCATGTCGCTGCTTTTCACTGATTTTGCTTCCTGGCAGGCGCACTGCGCCGCTACCGGCGAGCCGCTCTACCAGCCCGTGCTGGCCTACGAGATAGAGCAGAAGGGGGCTAGCGAAGAAGCCATCTGGCCGACCCTGCAACGGGCTTATGACGTGATGCGCGACGCGGTGCACGAGGGCCAGACCGGCAACATGACCTCGCGCTCGGGCATGATAAACAACGGCGCCAAGAAGATTGCCGCCTCGCCCGTCACCGTGCTCTCCCCCGAGTTCAAGAGCCTCATTGTGAGTGCGCTGGGCGCCAAGGAAGTAAACTCGTGCATGGGCCGCGTGGTGGCCGCGCCCACGGCGGGTGCCTCGGGCATCTTGCCCGGCGTGCTCACCACCATCCAAAAGCTGCACAATCTCGACGACCGCAAAATCCTGGAGGGCCTACTGGTGGCGGCGGGCGTGGCGCTCATCATCGAGCAAAATGCTTCGCTAGCTGGCGCCGTAGGCGGCTGCCAGGCCGAAACCGGCTCGGCGGCGGCGATGGGCGCGGGCGCCATCGTGTACTGCCTGGGCGGCAGCGTAGAGGAAACCTTTGCCGCCGTGGCCATCACCATTCAGTGCATGCTCGGGCTGGTGTGCGACCCGGTGGCGGGCCTCGTGGAGGTGCCGTGCGTGGTGCGCAACGCCTCGGCGGCGGCCATCGCGTTCTCCTCAGCCCAGATTGCCATTGCGGGCGTCGACCCGGTTATCCCGGTTGACCAGTGCGTAGCGGCCCTCGGCGAGGTGGGCCAGAGCATGGAAACGCGCTACAAGGAAACCGCCCTCGGCGGGCTAGCCAACACCCGCCGCGGCCGCGAAATCGAGAAAATGGTGCTGGTACAGGACGTTAACATTCTGCCCGACGAATAGGGTTAGCCCCGCCGCCAGGCGCGGCTACCGGCTAGCCGGGTTGGGCGCCATCAGGAGTTTCTCTAAGAAGCTGAGGGCGTGCGCGTAGCGCTGGCGGCGTTCGTGGTAGTGCTGCCAGGCCTCGTCTTCGCTGGGGCGCAGGGGCAGGCCGGCGGCTTGCAAATCCTGCCAGGCCAGGGCAAAATCGGCACGGCCGGGGGCGGCGTTTTCCTGCTCTACTTCGGAGCGCAGCTCGGCGGGCTCAGTGCCCGATTTTTTGTCGAAAAAGCGGTGAATGCGGTTGAGGGCCAGGCAGCCGGCCGTGAAGGTGAGCTCGACCTGGCGTGAGCGGGGCACGTCGAGAGCCGAGAACAACAGGTTGGCCGAGTCGAGCACGAGGCCCGCGGCCGTCACCCACGAGCGGCCCGCTTGCGGTGAGCGGAAAAAGGCCAGCACCGGCAGCGAGGTGTGGCTTTCGTCAATCTCGACAAACCACTTTTCCCAGGCTAGCCAGTGGGTATCGTCGTTGGTAAAATCCTTGTCGTGCCCTAGCCAGCGCAGCAGGCCGCAGGCCGAGTTGGGGATGCCCGCGCGCAATTCCAGCTGTGCCACCACCACCTCGCGCCGCGAAAATGCTTGGTAGATAGTCGGCAAAAAGGAAATGAGCAGCGTGAGCAACAGCAGCCCCAACGTGGCTTCGGAGTAGCTAAATATATTGACTACCAACCCATTTTGCTTGGTAGTACCGAGCGTGAGCAGCGAGCTGCCGCTCAGCTCGTAGCTCTTGGTGAAGTCTTTGACCCCCAGCGCCCAGTAGATGCCGGTGTAGCCCAGGCCCACCAGAGCTAGCCAGCCGATGGGCAGCGCCACCAGCCCCACCGGCGCGTAGTGCGACATGATGCGGTCGCGCCGGGCGTAGTTGGTAGCGCGCCGCGCCGCAAAATTGAACAGCGCCCGCACGCCCGCAAACACGAACACATTGAGCCGCACCGACTCGTTGCGCGGCAGCACGAAGGACCGGATGGCGCCCGACACCGTCGTGATGACGAGCCAGCCGCCGGCTAGCCCCGCCAGCACGCGCAACGCATACTCCACAGTAGTTGACATGCGCCGTGTACGGTGGAGCTTGGCAAAGCGCTGCTACCGTTCAGCTTGCCACAGCTGCCGAAACGACTTGTCGGCCACTTGCAGGCGCTCGCGGCGCTTGCGCCAGCCGGCCTGGTCGAGCAGGTAGCCGAGGCTGAAATCCTTGAGGCGGCCGGGCAGCACGTCGAGCGCCCAGCGGTGGCGCATGCTCCAGCGCCAGAGGCCAATGGCGACTTTCTCCACGGGGGCACTGTGGCCCTCATCCACGCTCTGCTGCCTATTGAGCAGCAAGAGGTTGTGCAGGTTGATGCGCACCGGGCACACGCTGGTGCAGGCCCCGCACAGGCTGCTAGCAAAGCTCAGGTGCTGGTGCTCTTTCAGCCCCGATAAGTGGGGGCTGATAACCGAGCCGATGGGGCCCGAATAGGTGGTTTCGTAGGTGTGGCCGCCAATGTTTTTGTACACCGGGCACACGTTGAGGCAGGCCCCGCACCGGATGCAGCGCAGCGCCTCGCGGCGGTCGGGCTGGGCCAGCAGGTTGGTGCGGCCGTTGTCGAGCAGGATGACGACCATTTCCTCCGGGCCATCGGGCTCGCCGGGCTGGCGCGGGCCGAAATACACGGTATTATAAACGGTTACTTGCTGGCCGGTGCCGCTGGTGCTCAGCAGCGGCCAAAACAGGTCGAGGTCGGTAAGCTGCGGAATGATTTTCTCAATACCCACCACCGCGATATGCAGGCCCGGAAAGGTAGCCGAGAGGCGGGCGTTGCCCTCATTCTCGGTCACGGCCACGCCACCCTCCTTGGCAATCAGGAAGTTGCCACCGGTGATGCCAACCTCAGCCGAGGTGTACTTATCGCGCAGCAGGTGCCTAGCGGTGAGTACCAGCTGCTGGGCATCGTCGGTGTGTTCGATGCCAAGGTGCTTGACGAAGATGTTGGCGATGTCGGCCTTGCTCAGGTGCATGGCGGGCGTCACGATGTGGTAAGGCCGCTCGCCGTTGAGCTGCACGATGTACTCGCCCAGGTCCGTCTCGACCGACTCCACGCCCCGGCTTTGCAGGTATTTATTGACGTGGATTTCCTCAGTAGTCATGCTCTTGGCTTTCACCACGGTGCGGGCGCCGCGCGCCTCAGTGAGGCGGCCGATTTCGGCCAGGGCCTCCTGCGCATCGTTGGCCCACACCACGCGGCCACCCCTAGCGGTGAAATTCTGTTCGAATTCCAGCAGGTACTCATCCAGCTTTTCCAGCACCTGCGCCTTGAGGTAGGCGGCGCGGGCGCGGGCCAGGTCGTGGTTGGCATAGTGCTGCATGCCCGCGCTCACGGCCGCGTCGTACTTGCCGATGTTGAAGCGGATTTTGCGGCGGTGCTCGAGGTCGAAGGCCTTGGTTTCGGCGTCGGTCTGGAAGGCGGTGGCTTTCGTTAGCATGGCGGGGCGGGCAACGTAAAAAGAAAGGCGCCGGAACGAGCTTGGCTAGCCTGCCTTGCTCGTTCCGGCGCCTCAGCTCTGTTAAAGTTACGGCTTATTGGAGTCAACTACTGGCTTGGCGTCGCGGTTGGCCAAGTCCCAGGCTAAGAAGAACACCAGCCGCGCCCGCGCCTCCAGCTTGTCGAACTCGATTTTAGAAATCTCGTCGCTGGCCTCGTGGTAGTCGGCGTGCACGCCGTTGAAGAAAAACGCCACCGGAATACCCTTCTTGGCGAAGTTGTAGTGGTCGGAGCGGTAATAAAACCGGTTCGGGTCGGCCGGGTCGTTGAAGCGAAAGTCGAGGTCGAGGTTGCCGTGCTGGCGGTTGGCCGTCTGGAGCGCCTCGTGCAATTGCGACGACAATTTATCGGAGCCAATGACGTACACGTAATTCGGCTTGCCTTCGTGGCCCACGTCGGTGCGGCCTATCATGTCGATGTTGAGGTCGGTTACGGTGTTCGCCAGCGGGAAAACCGGGTGGTCGGTGTAGTACTCCGACCCTAGCAGGCCCTTTTCCTCACCCGTGTTGGCCAGAAACAGGATGCTGCGGCGCGGCCCGTGCCCGGCGTGCGCGGCCTTGGCAAACGCCTGCGCAATGCTGAGCATCCCCACCGTGCCCGAGCCATCGTCGTCGGCCCCGTTGTATACCTCGCCGCCAATAACGCCCAGGTGGTCGTAGTGCGCCGACACCACCAGGATTTCCTCTTTCAAATCGGTGCCCGGCAAAAAGCCCAGCACGTTTTCGGTGGTCACGGCCGTGCGCTGCTGCGGCGCACTGATGCTGAATTTCACCGGCTTGAACTTGCTGGCAGCCGGCTGCTTGGCCGCCGCCGTGGCCGTGCCGTATTGTGCCAGGCTAGCCGCGTTGGTGTTCAGCACCTTCATGCCCAGCGCGGGCGAGAGGAAGAACGCGGGCGCCCGGCCGCCCGGCTGGTCGGCAAAGGCGATGGTGGGCTGCATGATGCGCGGGGCCAGCCGGCCGGTCATTTTCTCAAACTTATCGGCCGGCTCCTGGCTCACGAAGAAGATGCTGCGGGCACCCTTGGCGGCGGCCAGGGCCGCTTTGGCCCGGAAATCGACGCCCCATTTGGTGGCGCTGCCGTCGGGGCTGAGCACCGACTTGCCGTCGGCCGTGCGCGGCTCGCCGAGCAGCACGATTACGTCCTGGCCCTTCACGTCGCGGCCCTTGTAGTCGGAATACGCGCCTTCCTCGATGCCGTAGCCCAAGAAAACTGGCTGCACGGCCGTGGCCTGGTCGAAGGGCGTGCGCCCGAAAGCGTAGAAATCCTTCAGCCACTCGTAGGCCTTGCCGCCCACCGTGAGGGTGCCGCCCGGCTGCCAGGCGCTGCGCTCCATGCCGAAGGTTTGGAGGTAGGGATTGGCGGTATTAGCCGCAAAGGGCGCTTGCAGGCTGTCGTCGGCAAACTGCTTGCTGATGTAGGCGGCGGCCATTTTCTGGCCCTTGGTGCCAGTTTCGCGGCCTTCGTACTCATCCGAGGCCAGTACCGAGAGGTCGCGGCGCAGGTGCTCCTGGGTCACGTAGCGCTCGGCGTAGCGGGTAGCGTAGTCGGCGGGGGCAGCGGGGGTGGCGGGGGTGGCGGGCGCCGTTTTTTTGGTCGAGGTGCCCGGCTTGAGCTTGGTCTTGACCTTGGTAGTTTGGGCCAGCAGCGGTGCTGGTAGGGCTAGCGCGGCGGCTAGCAGAGCGGTGTACTTCATAATTAATAGCGAGGGGCGGAAAGGCAGCGGAGTGTACTTTATGACTTTGTAATTAATACGGTAGCATAGGCCGCCACGCCTTCCTGCCGGCCCACGAAGCCCAGCTTTTCGGTGGTGGTGGCCTTGATGGAAATGTCGTCCTCGTCCACGCCCATGACCTGGGCCAGGGTGGCGCGCATGGCCGGGATGTGGGGGTTCACCTTGGGCCTTTCGAGGCAGATGGTGGAGTCGATGTTGCTGACTTCGTAGCCCTTAGCGCGCAAAATTACCATCACCTCGGCCAGCAGCTTCTTACTGTCGATGCCCTTGTACTGCGGGTCGGTATCGGGAAAGTGGAAACCGATATCGCGCAGATTAGCCGCGCCCAGCAGCGCGTCGCAAATGACGTGGATGAGCACGTCGGCATCGGAGTGGCCGAGGGCGCCGTGGGTATGCGGCACCGCTATGCCCCCCAGCCAGAAGGGCAGGCCAGGCTGCAATTGGTGAACGTCGTAGCCGAAGCCAACGCGGATTTTCATGGGAGCCAGAATAAGTCAGGATGGACTGCAAAGGTATTTACCCGGAGGCTGGGCTAGCCTATCGGCTGAGCTTACTAAAATATTTGGCTAAAAAAGTGCACAACGTACAACTAATTTAATTAGCTTTACGGCATCAAAACATCTGGCATCAAACACGCTATGAGCTTGTCCAAATTTTATGCAGATGGCTAAAGTATTAGGCGCGCAGCTTCGTCAACAAGCTAGCTGCTGACCGACACTGCTTGGTAACACAAAAGAAACTCTGGAAACTATGAACTCATCAAAAGTTTCCACTGTATCTTTGCCGTGTCAAACATGGAAAACAAAGACCGAATCCTTACCCGCGCCGCGGCCCTGTTTATGCGCAATGGCATCCGTAGCGTGAGTATGGATGACATTGCCACCGACCTGGGAATGTCGAAGAAAACGCTCTACAAGACCTTCGCTAACAAGGACGAAATAGTGCTGGAAGTGATGAATAACCACCTCTGCCAGGCGCAGGGCGAGTGCGCCCGGGTGGCCAACAGCGCTACCGATGCCGTGCAGGAGATGCTCACCATTTCGGCCTGGGCCGACCAGCAGTTTGCCAACATCCACCCGAGCATATTTCACGACCTGCGCAAGTACTACCCCGCCGCCTGGACGCTGTTTCGGGCCCACAAGAGCGGCTTCATTCTGGAGCAGATAACCCGCAATCTGCGCCGGGGCATTGCCGAAGGGCTCTTTCGCGCCGACCTCGACGTGGAGGTGCTGGCCCGCCTCAACCTGGCCCAGATAGAGCTGGTCTTCGACGCCGAGCTGTACCCGCCCGCCGAGTTTGCGCCCACGCGGGTGAATAAGGTGTGCGACGAGCACTTTCTGCTGGGCGTGGCTACTCTTAAGGGCCACCGGCTTTTCAATCAGTACCAACACATTACGGAAGAAGAATAGACTGGCTGTCAGTCCCCCTTTTTACTCGCTCCTTCTTTCACAACCCCATGAAAAACAGTACCCTTCGGGTGTGGCTGGCCGCCGCGGCGCTGGCCCCTTCCTTGGCGCTGGCGCAGGCCCCGGCGGCTCTTGCCCCCCCGCTGGCCGGCCCCATGCCCCTGAGTTTGAGCCAGGCCGTGCGCTACGCCGTGGCCAACAAGCCCAGCCTGCTGGGCACCCGCCTGGCCCAGCAAACCGCCCACGCCAAGGTAGGCGAAATCAAGGCCCAGGGCCTGCCCCAGCTAAACCTGGGCGCCAACGTGGCCGACAACTTCAAGCTGCAAAAGAGCCTCGTGGACGTGGGCGCCTTTGGCGGCGGCGGCGGCGCGCTCAACGGCACCACGCTCACGCAGCGCGACATTGCGGCCGCCCAGGCCGGCCAGTCGGTGACCCTGGCGCCGGCCTACGCCGCGCCCGTGCAGCTGCCGCCCCAGGCCATCGCCTTCGGCTTGCAGTACGCGGGCAACTCGTCGCTCTCGCTCTCGCAGCAGCTGTTTGACGGCTCGTATCTCATTGGTCTGAAGGCGGCTAAAGTATACGAAGACTTGGCCAAGAAGCAGACCCAGCAGGCCGAAATTGACGTGGTGGAGCAGGTAAGCAAAGCCTACTACAGCACGCTGGTAGCCCGCTCGCGGCTAGCCCTGCTGGCCCGCAACGTGCAGCGCCTCGACACGGTGCTTTACCAAACCAACCAAACGTTTAAGGCCGGCTTTGCCGAAAAGCTCGACGTGGACCGCCTGCGCGTGCAGCGCAACAACCTGGTAGTGGAGCAGCAGAAAGCCCAGCGCCTCACCGAGTTGAGCGTGGCCTTGCTGAAATTCCAGATGGGCCTGCCCCAGGCCCAGCCCGTGCAACTCACCGACTCGCTCGGCGCGGCCGTGGTCGATGCCGGCAACCTGCGCCGCAACCTCGGCGGGGCCAATTTCAACACCGGCGGCGGGGTCGATGGCCTCGGCGGCGTGCCTAGCGCGCCCCTAAGCACGGCCTCGGGCACGAACGGCCCGCCCACGCCGGGCATCAATACCGGCCAGGGGCCGCAGGCCCAGGCGGCCTTTAACTACAACAACCGCATCGAGTTTTCGACCCTGCAAACGCAGCAGGCCTTGGCCGGCCTCGACCTGCGCAACCGCACGGCGGGCGCCTACCCGCGCCTGTCGTTCACGGCGGCCTACGGCTTTATCGGCTCGGCCCCGGCGGTGAAGGACTTGTTTGCCTTCCGCGGGCCCGACTCGCGCAACGCCAACAATTTTCCCAACCAAAACTGGTTTGGCTTCGGCAACGTGGGGCTGGCCCTGAACGTGCCGGTGTTCGATGGCTTCCGCCGCAAGTACCAGGTGCAGCAGGCCCGCATTCAGCAGCAGGTATTGGAGCGCGGCCTCGAAACCCTGCGCCAGAGCATTGACCTGCAAGATGCTCAGAGCCGCACTACGCTCATCAACGCCCTTGATGTGCTTGATAACCAGAAGGCCAACCTCGACCTGGCCGCCGACGTGGCCCGCGTGACGCGCATTAAGTTCAACGCCGGGGTAGGCTCCAACATCGAGGTTATCACGGCCGAAACCTCGCTGCGCGAGGCCCAGACTAACTACTACGCCGCCCTCTACGACGTGCTGGTGGCCAAGGTAGACCGCGACAAAGCCACCGGCGAATTGTACTCGCAGGCCAAGTAAATTTTGTAATCGACTGTCAGGCAGCGCGTAGCGAAGCATCTCGCGCGCATCGTTGCTAACGTAAAGAATTACTGCGCCACGCGAGATGCTTCGCTACGCGCTGCCTGACTTCTCTCTTCTGACATGAACCTCACTACTGCCCGTTATTCCTTGCTCGCCGCTGCCCTCTTCCTCGCCTCGTGCGGCGGCGACAAAGACCCCAAGGCCGAGCTAGCCAAGCTCAAGGCCGACCAGGCCGCGACCCAGGCAAAAATTGCCGACCTCGAAGCCAAAACCGGCGCTGGCAAGGCCGCCGAGGCAGCCGGCGCCGTGCCCGTATCGGTGCTGAAAGTAGAGCCTCAAAACTTTGCGGGCTACCTCGAAGTGCAGGGCCGCGTCGATTTTGACCAGAATGCCACCGTGGGCGCCCGCGCCGCCGGCACCCTCACCAGCGTGCGCGTGCAGCGCGGCGACCGCGTGCGCAAAGGCCAGGTGCTAGCCACCGTGGACGCCAGCATCCTGGACGCCAACATTGCCGAACTGCGCACCCGCATGGACCTCGCCCGCACGGTATACGAAAAGCAGGCCGGCCTGTGGAAGCAGCAGATTGGCACCGAAATTCAGTACCTGCAAGCCAAGAACAACTACGAGGCCTTGCAGCGCAACTTGGCCACGCTCAACCAGCAGCGCTCCTTGTATAACGTGGTGGCGCCCTACAGCGGCGTGGTCGACAACGTGCTGCCCAAGCTGGGCGAAACCGTGGCGCCCGGCGCCCCGGTGGTGCAGCTGAACAGCGGCCAGGGCGGCAAAGTCCTCGCCGACGTATCGGAAGCCTACGCCGGCAGCATCAAGGCCGGCGACAAGGCGCTCGTGACGCTGCCTGACCTAGGCGGCGAGGAAATTCCGAGCACCATACGCACCGTGAGCCGCACGATTTCGGCCACCAGCCGCACGTTTACCGTGGAGCTACGCCTGCCCGGCGACCAAGCTGGCAAGCTGCGCCCCAACATGGTAGCCACCGTGCGCATCCAGAACTACGGCAAGGCTAGCGCCACCGTGCTGCCCGTGGACCTGATTCAGCACGACGAGGAAAACGCCTACGTGCTGGTGGTGAACCGCGAGGGCGGCAAAACGGTGGCGGCCAAGCGCGTGATTAAAACCGGCCAGACCTACAACGGCAAGCAGGAAATCACGAGCGGCCTCAAAACTGGCGACGAGGTAATCTCGGCTGGGTATCAGAATTTGAATGAAGGACAGTTGCTGAAAATCAGCTAGCCTTTGCTTACTGCGCTAGCGGGGCGCCTCACCCCCCGGCGCCCCGCTAACGCAGTACTATATAAAAGAAACTCTCCTCAAGCAGCAACTACTTATTATGCAAGACATTGAGAAGGAATTTGGACCCACCAGTTGGTCCATTAATAACAAGACCAGTATTTACATCATCACCTTGCTGCTGTCGATAGCGGGCATTTTTGCCTATATCAAGCTCGGCAAGGAGAAGTTTCCCGACATCGTGATTCCGCGCATCATCGTGGCCACGGTGTACCCGGGCACTTCGCCGACCGACATCGAGAACCTGGTGACGCGCCAGCTCGAAAAGGAAATCAAGAGCGTGAACGGGGTGAAGAAGATTAATTCGACTTCGAACCAGGACTATTGTATTGTCGACGTGGAGTTTAACTCCGGCGTAGACGTGCAGGCCGCCAAGCAACTCATCAAGGATGCCGTGGACAAGGCTAGTACCGAGCTACCCAACGACCTGCCCAGCGCCCCGCTGGTGAAGGAAGTCAACATCTCGGAGCAGCCGATTATGTACGTCAACCTGAGCGGCAACTTGCCCGCCGCGCAGTTGAAGAAGCTAGCCGACGACTTCCAGGACAAGATTGAGGCGCTGCCCGAAATCACGCGCGTGGATATTGTGGGTGCCCTGGAGCAGCAGGTAAACGTAGACGTGGACCTGTACAAGCTGCAAGCGTCGCAGCTCAGCTTTACGGATATCGAGAATGCCATTGCTCGCGAAAACATCACGGTTTCGGGTGGTTCTATCGACGTGGGGGCGCAGAAGCGCGCCGTGCGCGTGGCCGGCCAGTACGTGAACGCCGCCGACATTGCCGATATCCAGATTAAGAACCTACGCGGCGCGCCGGTGCGCCTCGGCGACATCGCCACCGTGGCCGACGGCTTCAAGGACCGCGAAAGCTACGCCCGCCTCGACGGCCAGTCGACCGTGACCCTGAACGTGGTGAAGCGCCAGGGCGAGAACCTGCTCGACGCTTCCGACAAGATTCACGACCTCGTGAAGGAGTCGCAGGCTAGCATGCCCAAGGGCCTGAAAATCACGATTACGGGCGACTCGTCGAACGAAACCCGCAACACGCTCAATGACCTCATCAACACCATCATCATCGGCTTCCTGCTGGTGACCTTGATTTTGATGTTCTTCATGGGCACCACCAACGCCTTGTTTGTGGGCTTGTCGGTGCCGCTGTCGATGTTCCTGGCCTTCGTGCTGCTGCCCGGCTTCGGCTTCTCGCTGAACATGATTGTGCTCTTCGCCTTCCTGCTGGCCCTCGGCATTGTGGTGGACGACGCCATTGTGGTTATCGAAAACACTCACCGCCTGCTGCACGAGCACCCCAACCTGAGCACCGCCAAAGCCGCCAAGTACGCGGCCGGCGAGGTATTTATTCCGGTGCTCGCCGGTACACTGACCACGGTGGCGCCGTTCGTGCCGCTCATGTTCTGGCCCGGCATTGTGGGCTCGTTCATGTTCTTCCTGCCGGTTACGCTTATCCTCACGCTGGGCGCCTCGCTGGTGGTGGCCTTCATCATGAACCCGGTTTTCGCCGTGAGCTTCATGAACCGCGACGAGCACCTCGACCACGTAGAGAAGCCCAAGATGACGCGCGGCTTCCTGCTCGGCATGGGCGGGCTGCTACTGGTAGGCCTGGTGGGCTACGCCGCTGGCTCGAAGTTTTTGGGCAACCTGATGGTGACACTCATCGTGCTCTGCCTGCTCGATAAGTACGTGTTTGTGTACATGATAGCCGGCTTCCAGCGCAGCATCCTGCCGCGCTTCCAGAACGGCTACGCCCGCCTCGTGGAGCTAGCCGTGGGCGGCACGGTGTGGCGCCAGGGCGCCATCATTGCGGGCCTGCTGGTGCTGGGTGTAATCAGCATCATGGCGGTAGGCGCTCGCAAGCCCAAGGTAGACTTCTTCCCCAAGGGCGACCCCAAATTCATCTACACCTATCTGCGCATGCCGGTGGGTACCCGCGTAGAGGTGACGGACTCCATCACGCGCATCCTCGAAAACCGGGTGTATAAGGTGATTGGCCGCAACAACCCCGACGTGGAATCGGTGATTACCAACGTGGCCATTGGCGCCGGCGACCCCACCGAGGCTACCGCCGCGGGCACGTCGCAGTCGCACCTGGGCAAGGTGGGCGTGGCCTTCAAAGAGCTGGCCGAGCGCAAGGGCCAGGCCACGCACATCTACATGGATGATATTCGCGAAGCCGTGAAAGGCATTCCCGGCGCCGAGGTTTCGGTCGACCAGGAGTCGAGCGGCCCGCCCCAGGGCAAGCCGGTAGCCATCGAGGTATCGGGCGACGACTACCCCAAGCTCGCCGCGCTTTCCAAGAAGGTGGAGCGCTACGTGGACTCGCTCAAAATCGGCGGTATCGAAGACCTGCGCTCCGACTTGCAGGACCGCAACCCCGAAATCGGCGTGAGCATCAACCGCACCCGTGCCAACCGCGAGGGCATCAGCACGGCCCAGATTGGGGGCGAAGTACGCACGGCCATCTATGGCTTTGAGGCCAGCAAGTTCAAGACCCCGGATGATGAATACCCCATCCAGGTGCGCTACGCCAAGCCTTACCGCGACAACGTGAACGCCATCGTGAATGCCCCGCTGACTTTCCGCGACGCTACCGGCGCGGTGCGCCAGGTGCCCATCTCGGCCATTGCCGATGTCACCTACGGCACCACCTACGGCGGCATCAAGCGTAAGGACACGCACCGCCTCATCACGATTTCCTCGAACGTACTTAATGGCTTCACCGGCCCCGACGTGGTGGCCAACGTGACCCGCGCCCTCAAAAGCTTTCCCACGCCGCCGGGCTACACCGTGAAAATGGGCGGCGCCCAGGAAGACCAGAAGGAGACGAGCGACTTCCTCGGCGTGGCGGCCCTCGGCGCGCTCGCCCTCATTTTCCTGGTGCTGGTTACGCAGTTCAACTCGGTGAGCAAGCCGCTCATCATCCTCACCGAAATCATCTTCTCGATTATCGGCGTGATGCTGGGGCTGGCCATCTCGGGCATGAACATCTCCATCGTGATGACGGGCGTGGGCGTGATTGCGCTGGCCGGTATCGTGGTAAAAAACGGCATCCTGCTGGTCGAATTCACCGACATGCTGCGTAGCCAGGGCATGAACCTGCACGACGCCCTCGTGACGGCCGGCCGCACCCGCCTCAACCCGGTTATCCTCACGGCCACGGCCGCCACGCTGGGCCTCATTCCGCTGGCCATTGGCTTGAACATTGACTTCTACGAGCTCTTCAATTCAGGCAACCCGCACTTCTTCCTGGGTGGCGAGTCGGTGGTGTTCTGGGGCCCGCTAGCCTGGACGATAATTTTCGGTTTGACCTTTGCAACCCTTATCACCCTGCTGGTAGTCCCGGTCATGTATCTTCTTAACGAGAAACTACGGGCCCGCATCACCGGCCGCGACTACAACTCCCCGCCGCCCCCCACCGAGGTCGACCAGGAGGAAGTAGAAGCCGCCCGCCCACCGGTACTGGCCTAAAGTTTGCGGCAGCTCGTCGGTTACCGCCAATCCCTTGCCGGGGGTTGGCGGTAACCAACGGCGCCCGCGCTGCCTCCCTTCGCTCTTCTCACCTGATTTTTGCAAAAACTATGTTTACTGCTACCACCACCACAGCTCCCCCCAAAAGCATCGAGCAGCAGGTACTGCGCATCATCAGCAAGCGCAAGGCCATCAAGGCGGTGCGCCTGCGCCGCACGGCCAGCCTGAGTCGCGACCTGCGCTTCGATACCGTTGACCTAGTCGACATCATCCTGGAGTTAGAGCGCAATTTCCACATTACCGTGCCCGACGAGGTACCCTTCTACACCGTGGGCGACTTCGTGCGCTACGTTGCGGCCCACGCCGCGTAGCAGGCTATCCACCACGCTCTTCCTACCAAAAAACCCTGACTTCGGCAAGAGGTCAGGGTTTTTTGGTAGGAAGAGCGTAGCCTCGACTACCGTACGTTGCCGCCGGTGGCCTGGCGGCCGTCGTTGCCGTCGCGGCTGCTATCGGTAGTGTTACCCACGGTATCGCGGGCCGACTGGTCGCCGGGCTGCACATCGGCGCCGGCTTCGTGCACGGGGCGGGCCGTGCTGCTGCTGGGCGACCCTAGCCCGGCATCGGTAGCCGATTGGTCGGAGCCAATGGGAGCGCTGGGTAGTTCGGTAGTGCCCGCGTGCTTGGCCGAGCCCTCGCTGTGGGGCCAATGCTGGCCGGGGCTGGCCGAACTAGCCTTTACGGGGCTAGCCTGGGGCTGCGCAAGGGCCTGGCTGGCATAGCTGCTGGCGTGGGCGCCGCGGTCTTGGCGCAGTTCATCGTCCGATACTACGGTGGCGGCTTTGGTAGCCTCCCACTCGTGAAACTTGTCTAGTTCGTGCTTGATGGAGGTCGAGAACCACGCCACCAGGGCCATGTCATCGAGCAAGCCCACGACCGGGATAAAGTCGGGAATCAAGTCAATAGGCGACAGGAAATAGATGAGCACGGCCACCGCGGCCACTACCGTAGTGGTGGGCACGCCCGTGTACTCGCCCGCGGCGCTGAGCTTGATGAGGCGAAACAGGCTTTGCAGAGTGTCCCAGGCCTCGTGGGCCAGGGTGCCGATTTCCTTTTTCTCGCGGGCCTTATTAAAGGCGTCAAGCAGCAGCTTTTTAAGGCGCGTGGGCTGCTTGATATAGCTTTCGGCCGAAGCCAGGAACTTCTTGAAGATAGCCGAAGCGGCAATGTTGTCGCCGCTGGGCGGAGGGGTGCTGGTCGTAGCCATTGCGAAAAAAGGAAGGAAAACGCAGCAGCTAACCTGCTACCACTGATTTAAGTCCGTGTACTGCAATCGCCCCCCGCAAGTTATGCCGGCACAAAAAAGTGGCTCCCCGCGCGTACGCCGAGAGCCACTTTTTTGCAGAAATCAGGTTGAAGCTCGGGGCTTACTCAGGGCGCGCATCGGCTGCCTGGGCTAGCAGGCCCACCACGTCGGCCGGTGAGGCGTCGGGCGATACGGCTTCGGTGCCGGCTACGCGGCCGGCCGAATAAAAATTGCGTTGGTAATAAGGCTGGCTGAGCGAGCTTACCATTACGCCGCCATTGGTAGCTGCGTGGGCAAACTTATTGTCCTTCAAATAAATACCTACGTGGTAGATGGCCCCCTTGCCGTGGCGAAAGAACACCAGGTCGCCGGCCTTCATGTCAGTTTTGGCCACGCGCTGCACCGTTGAGAACATCGAGCGCGAGCTGCGCTTGAGCGTGATGCCGTACACCTTTTTGAATACCTGGCTTACGAAGCCCGAGCAGTCGGTGCCGCGGCGCGAGTTGCTGCCGTAGCTGTAAGGCGTGCCCAGCCAGTCGGTTACCGTCTGCAAGAGGCTCTTGTTTTCGGTATGGGCCAGCTTGAGGCCCAGCGTCTGGTCGTAGTAGCCGTAGGCCAGCGAGTCGCGCGAGGCCGTGGTGGCGGGCGGCTCTACGCCGGCCAGCGGCCCATCGGTGTCAGCGAGGCCCGAAAGCAGCGAAGCCTCGGCGACCGCCGGCGCCGAGGCACCAGCCGAAGCGGAGGCATCGGGCATTTTTTCGAAGCAGAAGGAGAGCGCCAGGGAAGCAGCGGCGAGGCAACACAGCAGGGTATTCTTCATTGTCCGTCGGTGGGGTGGGCACCGGTCAGCGCCCTCAAGCTGGCTGACCGGGGAAGCAGAAAAGGCGTAGACTGTTGCGCTAGGCAGTGCTGCAAATGCAGCCAGAGTTAAGGATGAATGAATGCTCGAAAACTCCCTTTTGAAAGAAATCCGCTGGGGTGGCATTCGTCCAAAGCTAAGCAATAAGTTTTGAAACGCCCAAGTGATTTCTTGGAAAAAGATTAATTTTCTTAGAAAAGCACCGTAAAAAAGCCGAAATTTCTAATTTTAGCTTGCAACCATCGCCGATTTTTCTTCGTAGTTTCGCCCGAATTTTATACAATGACTGAGCCCCGCACTTTCGTCAATTCGCCGCTGGCCCGCATTGCGCGTTTGGTGCTGGGCCGTGCCCCGCGCGTGGCCATGGTGCTGGGCCAGACCGTGCACCTGAGTGGCGCTACCCGGGCCGATTTTCTGGCCGACCCCGAGTGGGTGGCGCACGAGGAAGTGCACCTGCGCCAGGTGCGCGACCTGGGCACGCTCCGCTTTCTCTATAAGTACTTGGTTGAGTCGGCCCGCGTGGGCTACTACCAGAATAAGTATGAGGTCGAGGCCCGCGAGGGTGCCCGCCGCTTTATGGCCGAGCTAGCTGCTAAAAAAGGCTAGCCCACCCGAAACTAGGTTCCGAGCGGGCTAGCCCTTCTTGGCGGCTTCGGCTGGTAGTTAGAGCTGGGCCAGCCGGCCGCCATCCACGGCCAGGGTGCTGCCATTGATGAAATTAGCCTCCTCGGAGGCCAGGAAGCAGATAGCGGCGGCTATCTCGTCAGGGGTACCGATTTGACCCGTTATTTTCTCGGTGCCGTTCAGCACGTTGGGGTTGCTGCGCAGCATGGGCGTTTCGACGGCACCCGGCGCGATGGAGTTGATGCGGGCCTGGGTATACGGAATTTCGAGGCTAAGGCCGCGCACGAAAGCCTCGAGGCCGCCCTTGCTGGCGGCGTAGGGCGCCACGTTGGGAGTGGTCTGGAAGGCGTGTACCGAACTCACGGCTACCACGGCACCGCCCTGCATGTGCGGCACGGAGAGCTGGCAGAGGCGAAACAGCGCCCGCAGGTTCACGTTCATCACCCGGTCCCAGTCGTGGGGGTCAAGCTCCAGAATGGGCGTGTAGGTCATCATGGCCGCATCATTTATCAAAATGTCAATGCGCTGAAACCGGGCCAGCGTCGTCTCGACGGCGTGTACGAGGTCGGCATCGCGGCCCACGTCGGTTTTAATAAACAGCGCGTCGCTGCCGAAGGCTTTGATTTCGGCTTCCACTGCGTGGCCCGCCTTCACCTCGCGGCCCAGGCACACCACGGCGGCGCCTTCGCGGCCCAGGCGCACGGCCGTAGCCCGGCCAATACCGGAGGTAGCACCCGTAACGAGGCAAACTTTATTCTTGAAACGAAACATGAGCTAAGGCACTACTAGATGAGGTTATGCTAGCAGAACGGCCCAGGCAAGTAGTTGTTTAAGTGAAAGATGAAGAAGGCATGCCGCGCAGCTAGCTGCACAATGAACGTCCGATGAAGAAGCTGAGCCGTACTAGGGTGCATGACAATCACTTTCCCCCTGCTGCTCGCCGCCGATATTATGCCTTTCGACTGGCAGCGCCTGTTTATTTCGGACCAAGCGCCGGTGGGTTTTCTGTGGGAAGTACTGGTGCGCAGTGTGTTTGCGTTCTTACTCACCATTGGGGCCCTGCGCGTTACGGGCAAGCGCGGCGTGCGGCAGCTCTCGCTGTTTGAGTTTGGACTGATACTAGTGCTGGGGTCAGCGGCTGGCGACGCCACCTTTTACCACGACGTACCGCTGCTGTACGTCATCGTAGTTTTTGCAGTAGTGATGGCGCTCTACGTGCTTTTTAACTACCTCATCGACCGGCACCCGCGCGTGGAGCGCCTGCTGGAGGGCGCGCCCGAGCTGATTATTATAAATGGCGAAATTGACTTTGCGGCCTTCACCAAGGCCAGCCTCACGGCGCAAGAGCTGTTTGGGCAAATGCGCCAGTTTCAGGTCGAGCACCTGGGCCAGGTGCGGCGCCTCTACCTTGAGGCCACCGGTGAGGTCAGCATCTATTTCTTTGAGCCTGAAGATGAACGCCCCGGCTTGCCCATCTGGCCCGAGCTCTATCACCAAGCCATGCACCAGCTGCCGCAGCCGGGCCACTATGCCTGCCACGCCTGCGCCACGGTGCGCGAACTGCCCACCGGCCCCGCCCCTACGCCCTGCCCCCGCTGCCGACAGGCGCAGGGTTGGCTAAAGGCTTGCGATGTGCCGCGCACGGCCTAGCCGGCCGCAACCTGCGGGCGATAACTTACGAATACACCGCGGGCTACCCTAACGGGCCAGCCTCACACCTTACCTTTTCCTTTTCTACGCTCATGGAACCTACGCCCACCCAGCCGACTTACGGCTCTTCTAGTTCGCACACCGGCGACGGCCAGTTTTCGACCACGGCGGCCCACGCCACCGGCACTGGCAAATTTCCGACCGACTACACCACCCCCAATAGCCAGCCCACCACCAGCGGCGTGCAGGGCAAACTGAACGATGCCCTGGCCAGCGGCAAAAAATGGCTAGATGATTCGGGTCTTGCCGAAAAGGCTCAGCAACTGCCCCAGACTGCCAAGGAGCTCGGCAACAAAGCCAAAGACCTGGGCAGCAAAGCCGTAGACAGCGTAAACGGCCTTAGCACCACGCAAAAAACGGCCATCGTAGGCCTAGTAGCCGCCGGGGTAGCCTTCCTCATCACACGCAGCGGCGGCAAAAAGAAGAAGCACAAGAAAGACGACGGCGACTACCGCCACCGTGCCCACCGCTCGCCCTTCGACCACCAGCCCCATACCAAGGACGGTGACTATGCCTATGACCGCCGCGGCCAGCGCCCCTGGGGCGCCTCGCGCTATGGCGCGGGCCAGCAGCCGTCGGGCTATGGCCAGCAGCCCGGCCGCAGCCGGGTAAGCTCGGGCAGCGGCTACTCGTCGGGCCCTTCGCACAGCAACGATTTTGGCAGCCAGTCGGGCAGCCACGGCCCCAGCGCTAGCCACTCGCACGGCAACGACAGCTTCGGCAGCGGCCAGCGCCGCGACCAGGGCCCGGCTTCGGGTAGCCGCTACGACTCCAAAACTTCGGGCAGCCAGAACCCAAACAACCTCGACGAGCTAAACAGCGCGTTTTAAGACAAACTCGGCGTTAGCGCTAATAAGTTGATTGAACAAGGCCATGGCCTTCACAATCACTACTTCATTTTTAATTGCTACCCCCGATTTCCGACAAAGAGCCGGCTGCCAGCGCAGCCGGCTCTTTTTGCGTAATCTTGCCGGCCTATGCTCTTCTACACCGTTATGAAGCCCGTGGTGCGCGTGGGGCTGCGCGTGTTTTTTCGCCATCTCGAGGTGCGCCACCGCGAGCGCCTGCGCCTGCCGGGCCCGCTCATGCTGTGCAGCAACCACCCCAACACGCTCATGGACCCGCTCGTGACGGCCGTGCAGCGCCACCAGCCCATCGCGTTTCTGGCCAAGAGCACGTTTTTCAAAAATCCGATTTTGGGCGCCATCATGCGCTCGGGCAATTGCATTCCCATCTACCGGCGGCAGGATGCGGAGGGCGGCGCCGAAACCCTGACGCCCGCCCAGCTCACGGCCAGCAACGAGGCCAGCTTCGGTCGCTGCTACGACTACTTGGAGCGCGGCGGCACCGTCATGATTTTTCCCGAAGGCACCAGCGTGAGCGAGCGCCGCCTGCGCCCCCTCAAAACTGGCGCCGCCCGCATTGCGCTCGGCACTGAGGCCCGGCACGATTTCAAGCTGGGCCTGAAGCTGGTGTGCGTGGGCACCAACTACTTCGACCCCACGCGCTTCCGCTCCGATGTATTCCTGAACGTGGCCCCGCCCATTAACGTGGCCGATTACGCCGCTCGCTACCGGCTAGACCCCGATGCCGCCGCCGATGAGCTGACCGAGGAAATAGCCCGCCGCCTCACGCGCCGCCTCGTCATCAGCCGCGCCGCCGACGACGACCAGCTAGCCCAGCAGGTCGAGCGCACCTTCGGCGACCACCTCAACCCTGATGACGACCCGACCACGCTCTACGACAACTTTCAGCTCAGCCGCACCCTGCTCGATGCCGTGGCCTGGTTTGAGCAACACGACCCCAGCCGGCTAGCCACCCTGCGCGCCGCTCTTAGCACCTACCTGGCCAGCCTCGCCGCCCACCGGCTCGACGACGATGCCCTCGACCAGAGCCAGCGCCCCGGCACCCGGCTAGCCGACTACCTGAACCTGATTCTGGGCTTCCCGGTGTGGCTCTACGGTCTGCTGACCAATTATTTACCCTACAAGCTTCCCGCCGAAGTAGCCCACCGCGCCACCAAGGAAACGGAGTTTATCGCCGCCCTCCTGTTTGGCGTGGGCATCGTCACCTTCCCGCTGGCCTACGCCGTGGAGGCCGCCGCCGTGCAGCACTGGCTCACACACGACTGGCGCCTTACCGCGCTCTTTGTCATCAGCTTACCGCTAGCCGGCTTCTACGCGCTCGGCTATTGGAACACGCTGAGCGCTCGCCTCAAACGCCTGCGGGTACGACGGCTGCCAGCAGCTACCCTAGCCACGCTGCAAAGTCAGCGTAGCCAGGTGCTGGGCTTATTGGATGCGGCCAGGGCGGCGTACTTAAGCAAGTAGCGCCAAGCTTTCGCTTCGTGGGTGAGCGTAGCGAGCAGCTGGCGGTAGAGCCTCCCGGTCCCGACTGCTCGCTGCGCTCGCGCACGAAGCGGAAGCTTGGCGCTATTCATCCAGATACTGGTGCACGAATTTGATGGCCATGCTGCCCTCGCCCACGGCCGAGGCTACCCGGGCCATGGCGCCGGCGCGGCCGTCGCCGGCGGCAAACATGCCGGGCACGCAAGTCTCTAGCAGATAGGGCTCCCGGTCTTTTTTCCAGGCTTGCTTGTAGCGTGGGTCGGTTACCAGGTCGCGGCCGGTGAGGAGGTAGCCTTTGGGGTCGCAGAGGGCGAGGTCGCACACCCACTCGGTGCTGGGCTTGGCCCCAATGAAGATGAACAGGGCCCGCGCCGGCTTCTTTTCGGGCTCGTGGCCTTCCTGCTGAATCACCACGGCTTCGAGCGAATTTTCGCCGCAGGCCTCGCGCACCTGCGTGCGGGGCAGGATGGTAATGTTGGGCGTCTGACCGATTTGGTCAATCAGGTAGGCCGACATGCTGGCCGCCAAGCTCTCACCCCGAATAACAATGAACACCTGCGAGGCATACGTGGACAAGTACATGGCCGCCTGCCCGGCCGAGTTGCCCCCGCCGATGATGTACACCGGCTGCGCGCTACAGCTGCGCGCCTCGGTGCGCGCCGCCCCGTAGTACACGCCCGCCCCGCTGAGGCGGTCGAGCCCCGGCGCGTTGAGCGTGCGGTAGCTCACGCCGGTGGTGAGGACCACGGCGCGGGCTTTTATTTCTTTGTTATCACTCAGGGTCAACACCTTGTAGCCATCCTGAATGCACATACGCACGACCTCCTGCGGCGCCATAAACTCGGCGCCGAGGCGGGTGGCCTGGGTCCAGGCGCGGTGGGCTAGCTCGGCGCCGCTCAGGCCGGTGGGGAAGCCCAGGTAATTCTCGATGCGCGACGACGAGCCGGCCTGCCCACCCGGCGTTTGGCGCTCGATGATAAGCGTTTTCAAGCCTTCGGAAGCGCCGTACACGGCCGCGGCTAGCCCCGCCGGGCCGGCGCCGATAACCACCACGTCGTACAAGTCCTGCTGGGCATCGACGAGCAAGCCCAGGTGCTTGGCCAGGTCGGTTTTATCGGGCTTGGCCACGACCTTGCCATCGGGGCAAATGACCACTGGCAAGTCTTCAGCCTCGAAGCCGTTGGCTTCGAGCAGAATTTTGGCTTCGGCATCCTTCTCGTAGTCAAGCCATTGGTAGCCTACCATGTAGCCACTCAGGAAATCCTTAAGCTCGTGCGAGAGCGGCGACCACTGGAAGCCAATGAGCCGCAGGCCCGCGAAAGCAGGCCGGTAGCTTACCTGCCAGCTAGCCAGCAGGTCGTGCAAGGTGGGGTAGAGTAGCTGCTCGGGCGGGTCCCAGGGCTTGAGCAGGTAGTAGTCGAGCTGCGCCGAGTTGATGGCCTTGATGGCCGCCGTGGTATCGGCGTAGGCGGTGAGCAGCACACGCTTAGCTTCGGGAAACAGCTCGCGGGCGCGGGTGAGCACCTCCACGCCCTCGACCTCGGGCATGCGCTGGTCGGCCAGCACCAGGGCCAGCGGCTCGGCGCGGGCGCGCAGCTCGGTGAGCGTGCTCAAGGCCTCGGGGCCGGAGTTGACGCTCAGGATGCGGTAGTGCTGGCGAAACTCCTGGCGCAGGTCGCGCGTGATGGCGCTCAACACCTGGGCGTCGTCATCGACGGTAAGGATAATCGGTTTTTTCATAAGGAGTTAGCTAGCGGCGGGCAGCCAAACCGAAAATTCGGTGCGGCCGGGCACCGACTGGCCTTGCAGCCGGCCACCGTGCTCCTGCACGATGCGCCGGGCAATGTCGAGGCCCAGGCCGCTGCCCTCGCCGGCTGGCTTGGTGGTGTAAAACGGCTCAAACATATGCGTCAGCACTTCGGGCGCAATGCCGCTGCCATTATCAATAACGCTGACGCACACGCCGCCCGGTTGCTTTACCGACTGCACCGCCAGGGTGCCGCCACTGGCTGGCAGGGCGTCGATGGCGTTGTCTATCAGGTTAGTCCACACCTGGTTGAGCTGGCCGGCCTCGGCGAGCACCAGGGGTGCATCGGGGGCGTAGGTGCGGGTAAGCTGCACGTTTTTGTGGCGCAGCGCGTGGTCAAACATGTTGAGCGTGCTATCGATACCCGCCTTGAGGTCGAGCGGCTCGCGGCCGCCGGCGCGGTCCATGTGCGAGTAGGCCTTCACGTTGCCCACCAGCGTGCTGATGCGCTGGCTAGCCTCGTGAATGTCGCGGCTGATGCGCACCACGGCCAGGTGGCCTTCGAGCCAGGCCAGCGCCGGTGGGCGGGCCGGGGCCGGCAGCGGCGCTACCAGCGGCGCCAAGGTGGCGGCGGTGTGGCCAGCGTCTAATAAGCTGGGGGCCAGCTCGTAGCCATTGGCACAACCCTGGGTTTCGAGCCAGTCGGCCAGCTCGTCCTCGCAATCGGCGCGCTCGAGGGCCGAGCGGGTCGGCGCGGCAGTTTCAGGAATGCCGGCGCTGAGCAGCGCAGCTACGGCCTCGGCGGGCGGGCAGGCTAGCAGCAGGTTTTTGAGCAGTACAGGCTTGTTTTTCAGCATGGTACCGAGCGTGTCGGCGGCGCGGGCAATGGCGGCGGCGGGGTTGTTTAGCTCGTGGGCTAGCCCGGCCGAGAGCTTGCCCAGGGCCCGCAGCTTGTCGTCGCGCTCCTGGCCGCGCACTTCGTCGCGGGCGCGGTCGTTCATGATGCCCACCAGGCGCTGCACCAGTTCGGGGCTGACTTGCTCCAGGGCCGGAAACTCGGTGCGCGGTAGCAGCAGCATCGTGGTTTCGCCCACGGCTAAGCCCTGTCCCTTAGCTGTTTGTAGCCGCGAGTACGGCAGCACGCCCGTTACCTGGCCGGCTTCTACCCGAAACACCGGCCCTTGCTGGCCGTTTTCGGAGCGGTAGTAGCTCAGGCCGCCCGCCACCAGGGCCAGCATGTGGCTCGTGGGCTCGCCGGCCCGCACCACGGTTTCGCCATCGGCGTAGCGGCACAGCTGGCCGTGCTCGCTGAGCCAGGTTAAGACCTCGGCGGGCAGGTTTTGGAACGCAGTAATCGCGGTGAGCGCGGCGGGGTCGGGAGGAAGTTGCTGAGCCATAAAGCAAATAACCGGCGGCGAGCCCCGAAGTTGGTGGCTAGCCTGCCGCTGACCGCTGGCAACCCGCACTACTCGCGGCCAGTACGTGTTCTTTTGCACCGTGACCACCGCCACCGCCCCTACTTCGCCCCCTGCCAGCCTCACCCGCGAGCAAGTGCTCCGCGCCCTGCGCCTGGTGGAGCGCGAAGGCCGCCGCCTGCCGCCCAGCACCGTGTACGAGCTGCTGTACCGCGGCCGCCGCTACCCGCCCCGCGCCGTGGCCGAGCTGGCCCACCGGCTAGCCCTCGCCGACCCCACGGCGCGCTGGCCCCACGGCGCCGGCCAGCCCACCAACGCCCTGCTCGAAGCCCTCGACTTTACCATCGTGGCCAAGCGGCCCATCCTGGCCGGCGCCGGCTCGGCCCAAGACCAGGGCCAAGCCGCCGAGCAGCAGGCCGAAGACCTGTACACCGGCTCCGAAACGTCTTTGCAAAGCTCGGCCGCCCTGGCCGCCGAGCCCGGCGCCACCTACGCCATCACCCCACCGCCTTACACGAAGGCCCAGGCCCTGGCTGAGCTATTCATCACTGATACTGAGCTAGAAGCAGCCCTGGCGGGCCTACGCCGCCGCCGGGCGCTGCTGCTGCAAGGCCCGCCCGGCACCGGCAAAACTTACCTGGCGCGCCGCCTGGCCTGGCTGCTGCTCGGCGCTCAGGACGAAAGCCGCATCGAGCTGGTACAGTTTCACCCCAGCTACGGCTACGAGGACTTTATGCTGGGCTTCCGGCCGGGACCAAAAGGGCAGTTTCAGCTGGTGCCAGGGGTGCTGCCGCTGCTGTGCCAGCGCGCCGCCGCGGACCCTAGCCAGCCGTATTTTCTGCTGATTGATGAGCTGAACCGCGGCAACGTGGCGCGCATTTTCGGTGAGTTGCTGCTCTTATTGGAGCCCGACAAGCGCGGGCCGGCCCACGCCCTGCGCCTACCCTACGCGCCGCCCAGTGCCCCGCGCTTCTTTGTGCCGGAGAACTTATATGTCATCGGCACGCTCAACCTGGCTGACCGCTCGCTGGCCCCGCTCGACTACGCCCTGCGCCGCCGCTTTGCCTTTGTGGGCATGGCGCCGCAGTTTGGCCCGCCGCTGCGCGCGCTGCTGCGGGCCAGCCAGGTACCCACACCACTCATCGACGTGCTTTTGCAGCGCATGAGCGCGCTGAATGAAGTCATCGCCGCCGACCCCGAGCTAGGGCCCGATTTTGAGATTGGCCACAGCTATTTCTGCGCCCCGCCCACCCCGCCGGCCGAGGCTAGCGCGTGGCTGCGTTTGATTTTCGAGCAGGAAATCGGCCCGCTACTGGCTGATTATTGGCGTGAGCAGCCGGATAAGGCCGCTGGCCAGCTGCGGCGATTGATTGAGGGGCTAGGGTGATTTAGCATGTGTTCGAATTTTACTAAAATTCCTTTTAGACCGTCAGACTGCACTTGTCGAAGCATTTCTACCGCTTTGTTTAGGTCGTTCAACGAAACGATAGAGATGCTTCGACAAGCGCAGCGCGACGGTCTTTTACATTTCCAAACGTGCTCTTAGAACGTGCGGTAAGCTTTGGCTTGTCATAGGTAGCCTGAATTTCAAGACTCTTCACGGCAAGCTACAGCTTACCCTACACGCATGATTCCGCTCGCCACGCTCTACTACCTGCTGTGCTACGCCTGGCAGCGCCTGCCTGAGCCGGCCGTGCTGCAAGCCACCGAGGCGGCGCCCTTCCACCGCCCGCTGGAGCTGCTGACTCAAATGCTGCTGCACGCCGCCGGCCAGCTACTACGTGCGGGCCTGCCGCTAGCCTTTATCCATACCGAGCAGGAAACCAACCAGCTGCGCGGCCGCTTGGAGCTCGCGCCCACGCTGGGCCGGGGCCTGCTGCCCCAGGGGCGCGCCGTGTGCAGCTTCGACGAGTTGAGCCCTAACCAACCGCTGCACCAACTGCTGGCCGGCACCCTGGCGGCACTGGCTTCGCACCCCGGCCTGCCGCTGGCCCTGCGCCGTCAAGTGAGCCAATTGCGGCGTCGGCTACCAGCCAGCGTGCAGCCGCTGGCCCCGGCCGCGCCGGTTTTTGCGGCGTTGCGCCGCCAGCGGCTAGTCTCGGCCGAAAGCTTTCTGCTGCACATCTGCGAGCTGATTTATGAAACCGCGCTGCCCGCGCCGGCCGAGGGTAGCCGGGGCCGCTTCGCCGACTTCCGGCGCGATGAGCGGCTGATGGCTAGGCTGTTTGAGCAGGCAGTGCGCAACTTTTACCGCCGCGAGCAACGCCAGTACCGTGTCTTCACCGAAACGATTGCCTGGCAGGCCGAGGCTCCGCATGCGCCCGACCTGGCCCTGCTGCCCACTATGCTCACCGATACCACGCTGGAGAGCCCGCGCCGCAAAATTATTCTCGATACCAAGTACTACGCCGCAGCCCTGCGCCCGCGCTACGACCAGCAACGGCTCATTGCGCCCCACCTCTACCAGCTCTACGCCTACCTCCAAAACCTGCACCCCGCCCCCGACCAGGCCCTCGAAGGCATCTTGCTTTATCCCGCCGCCACGGCCGCCGTGGACGTGCGCTATGCGCTAGGCGGCCACCCGGTGCGCATCGTCACGCTCGATTTGCACCAGCCCTGGCCGGGCATCGCGGCGGCGCTGCTGGGGTTGGTGGCCTGAATCGTTGCGAGCTTTCACCGGTCCTGGCAACCTAGTGGGCTCCTCAGCTACTCCTAGCAGCATGAAAACCTTTACCCTCGCGGCGCTGCACCACATCCGGGAGTTTCAGTTTCTAACCGATTCTTCGGGGCTGGCTCTGGATGGCGATGGGCAGCTTTATCAATTTGTGGGTAACAAGACTACCCACGTTGCTACGCCGCCCGGCTTCACTATCTCGCACCTGCATTTCGTCACGCCCGAGTACGGCGCCATCGTGGGCAATGCGCGCGAGGGGCTGCCTACCCCAGCGCAGGGCAGCCTGGGCGGCTGGGGTTTCGGGCTCACGCTGCTGGTTTTAGCACTTTCGCTTCGCTATGAATACTTTAAGGCAAAGCCACTTATGCTCACGTTGGGGCTAGCCAGCCTACTGGGCGCGGGTCTGGTTTCGTGCAGCACCGCCTGGCACGCCTACCGCCAGGCCGACCCGAGTTCTTCCGCCATCACGCGCATCGGCCGCGTGCAACTGGGGCCGGGCAACTACCATTATTACCTACCTAATAAAAAACAGACGGCTTTCATTGCCATCACCCGCAACCACGGGCTAGCCTGGGAAACCCACCAGATTCCGACAAGTTTCTACACCACGGCGCTCACGGCCATCGGCCAGAATTTTTTAGTCGGCACCCACGCCAATGCTGAGGAAGGCCCGCTAGTTCTGCACGGCGACGGCGACATCTGGTTCTACGGCCACGACCCCACGTTCACACCCGCCCTGGCCCAGAACACGCCCACGCACCCCTACCGCCTCAGCGTGAGCCGGGGTATCAATGGCTTCACGTACTCGGCGGCCGACTCGCTGCTCCTGGTTTTCGGCACCGACCGCATGCCCGCTTTGCCCGCCAACGAGCTGAGTGCCACGCCCGGCAACATTTATGCGCTGCCGGCTAGCCTGCGCCCACCCGGCCAGCTAATCGACACGCCTGACACTGTGGCCGTGCACGCGCTGGCCCGTTCGCAAACGGGCGAATTATGGGCCACGCTCGAAAATCGCAAGCCCCGCGTGGCTCACGGCCGGCTCTACTATGTGCCCCTGCCCGCTAAAGCGCTGCTACGGCTGCGGCAGGGCCGCTGGCAAGCCGCGCCCATCGTGGGCTTCAGCAGCTTCGAGCAGGTTGTTTTCGTGCCCGGCACGGCCGCTGGCTACCTGCTCACGGCTACCGGCGAGGTGCTGGCTAGCCCCGACAACGGCGCGACCTGGCAGCGGCGCGACCTCAGTGGCATTCGGCAGTTGCGACTTTTTGGGGGCTCGCTGGCCTTGCTGCGGCACGATAACGAGTTAATACTACTCGAATGATTACGCACAAAAAAGGGGCCCCGCACAGCGATGCGCGGGGCCCCTTTTGGCAGAAACTACGCTGAGCTAGGCCCAGCCGCAATTACTTCTTAACCTCTTCGGTCGTGGTGGTGCTGGTGGTGCCAGTCGTGGTGGTAGCGCCAGCGGCCGGAGCAGCAGCGTCGGTGGTGGTGGCGCCAGCGGCCGGAGCAGCGGTAGCATCAGCAGCCGGAGCCGTGGTGGTAGCAGCCGAGTCCGTGCTCATGGTCGTGGTCGACTCGGTGGTAGCGGGCGTAGTGGTGGTCGACTCGGTGGTCGATTTCGACTCGCACGAAGTCATACCGATAACCAGGAACAGGGCAGATACTTTCAGCAGGTTGTTCATCTTGTAAATTTGGAAAGGGTTTAGCGGAAAAGCTGCCCTTAATGCCGCCGCTACGGATAGGTAACCCACCGGTTGCAAAAATTTATAAAAAAGATTTTCATGGGTTACTAATGCCCGTTAGCCCGCATTAAGCCCCGAAGCGAATGAACATGGATAGCACTACGGCGCTGGCCGCCGACGCCCAACTCATCAAAGCCATTCACGGTGGCGACGAGCGGGCCCTGAGCCAGCTCTACCGCCTGCACTGGCCGATGGTATCGCACTTCGTGCTGCAAAACAGCGGCTCCGAAGACGACGCCCGCGACGTGTATCAGGAGGGCGTAATGGTGTTTTATGAAAAGGTGCGCGAAGGCTCTTTGGAGCTCAGCTGCCAGATTAAAACCTACCTCTACGCCGTTTGCCGCCGCCTGTGGCTCAAGCGCTTGACTACCAAGAGCCGGCTGCACGGTGTGCGCCTGCTCGATGAGGAAGAGTACGGACCCTACCTGAATACGGGGGCCGAGGACGACGTGCAGGAAGCCGAGGAGCGCGACCGGCGCTTTGCCACCATGAGCGAGGCGCTGACCCATCTGGGTGAGCCCTGCCGCTCGCTGCTCGAAGGCTTCTATTTGCTCGACAAATCGATGCTCGACCTCACGGCGGAGCACGGCTACACCAACGCCGATACAGCCAAAACCCAGAAGTACAAGTGCTTAACGCGCCTGAAGAAGTTGTTTTTTGCCAGTTATAAAGAAGCTTAACCCGTTTTCCTTATCTGTTGTGCTGAGCTTGCGAAGCACCCTATCGCATTGGAACGAGCCGTCCTAACGTGATAAGGTGCTTCGCAGGCTCAGCCTGACAGACGGGAAAGAAAAACCAAGATGCAAACCGAAGCCGACTACTACGCCCTCTTTGAAGCTTACCAGCGCGGTGAGCTAGGGGCCGGCGCGCGGGCCAGCCTCGAAGCCCGGCTAGGCGCCGAGCCCCGGTTTCAGCAACTCCACCAGGAGTTTCTGGAACTCACGGGCACGCTGCACGCCTACGGCGAGCGGCGGCGCACACGCCTCAAAATCAGCGGGCTGCACGAGGCCATGCTGGCGGCTGAGGCCGCACCGCTGGTCGAAACTGCTCCCCCGGCCCTCACCCACTCGGTAAACCCGATGCTGCGCATTTCGCGCACCGAGCGTCGGCTGCGCGAGTTCTGGAGCGGGCACCGTGCCACGGTGGGCGTGGCCGCTTCGGTGGCCGTGCTGGCGGTGTTCTGCACCCTGCTCGGGCTCGATTTATGGCGCTCGGCCCGCACCCAGCCGTCGCTGTACGGCTACACGGTGCTGCGCCGCGAGCTCGACAAGCTCAAGCGCAACCAGCGCGTTATCAACGCCAAGCTCGATGGCAGCGTACCCACCCCGGCCAACCCCGGCAAGTTTGGCGGCACGGGCTTCGCCCTGACCTCTGAGGGCTACCTCGTAACCAGTGCCCACGTTATCCAGGGAGCTGACTCGCTGCTGATTGAGAGCCGCGACCACCAGCGCTACCACGCCGAAACGGTGTACTCCGACGTAAAGCACGACCTGGCCATCCTGCGCATTAAAGACCCTAAGTTCAGCAGCTTCGGCAAGCTGCCCTACACCTTTAAGGGTGGGCAGGCCGACCTCGGCGAGCGCGTGTACACGCTGGGCTACCCGCGCGAAGACGTAGTATACGGTGAGGGCGCGCTGAGCGCCCGCTCGGGCTTCGGCGGCGACACGGCGTTTTACCAGGTGAGCATTCCGGTGAACCCCGGCAACTCGGGCGGCCCGCTGCTCGATGGCCAGGGCAACCTCATCGGCGTGCTCAGCGGCCGGCAGGACGACGTGCTGGGCGCGGCCTTCGCCACCAAGTCGTCGTATCTGGTGCGCCTCGTCGATTCGCTCAAAAACAAGCAAGCGGCTACCCAGCCCTACCACCTGCCCCGCGCCAACCAGCTGGCCGGCGCGGCCCGCTCGCAGCAGGTCAAGCGCCTGCAAGACTTTGTGTTTGTAGTGAAAGTGTACGAACAAGATTAACCTACCTGCTTTCTGCAAAAAGTTGAAAAAGCCCCGCCACTCGGCGGGGCTTTTTTTGGGCCGTAGCGCAGCATTTCAGTCCGCGCGTGCGGAGGCCGGACTACTCGCGGACTGAACGTCCGCGCTACAACTCGGCAAGCGGTATTCGCCCCGACCTTTGCCGGGCATGGGAAACTACCTTATCTACCAGGCCTACGGCAGCCCCGACATCCTCAACGAGGCGCTGCTCAGCATCTTATCGTATCTGCGGCAGCCGGCCGCGGCTACCATCGTGGTGTATACCGACCAGCCGGCGTACTTCCGGGCGGTGCTGGGCGCGGCGCCCGAGGTGACCTACGTTGTTATCGAGCCGGCGCAGTGGCAAGCCTGGCGGGGCGAAATTGACTTCGTGCACCGGGTCAAAATCGAGGTGTTGCAGCACGCAGCGGCGCACTACGCAGGCCAGTTGCTGTACGTCGACACCGACACCATTTTTACGCAGTCAGTGGCGCCGGTTTTTGCGGCGCTGGCCCGGGGTGAGCATTTCATGCACGTGGGCGAAGGCCGGCTGGGCGACGGCAACCCCCTGAACCGCAAGATAAACCGTGCCTTGCGGGCCAGCGGCGCGGCGCTGCTGGGCGGCCCCATCAGCCCCGCAACCCAGATGTATAATGCTGGCGTACTGGGCTTTAGTAGCCCGGCCGATACGCCACGGCTGGCCGAGGTGCTAGCCCTCACCGAGGAGCTCTACCGCCTCTACCCCAAGCACGTGATGGAGCAGCTGGCCTTTAGCGTGGTGTGGGCGCGCAGTGGGCCGGTGCGCGAAGCCGCGCCTTGGGTGTACCACTACTGGAACCTAAAGGAAATCAGGCCGGTACTGGCCCGGCTTTTTGCCCCGCAGCCGGGCGCTACCTTGGCCAGCTGGCAGGCCCGCGTCGCTGGCCTCGACGTGCCGGCCCTGGCCGAGGGCAAGGCCCGGTTTCGGGCACTGCCGGGGTGGCGGCGGGCTGTGCGGCGCTGGCTGGGCCGCGCCTGGCAGCTACCGGCTAGTTTACTTAGCAACGGCTAAGGCCCAGCTTACATGAGGAGAAAATGAAGCATTAAAAATTTGTCTATCAGCGCTTAAACTTTCGGGAAAAGGCAGCATCTTTACCAGGCACCCGCCTAGCTGCTTATGAACCGTCGAGCCTTACTTCAGCCCAGAATTTTTGCCCGGCGCGCGCTGGCCTTAGCCCCACTAGCCGGGGCCAACCCGGCCCCCGACCCCACCGACCCGCCCGAAAAGGTCAGCCCCTACGCCAACAAGGTGCTGCCGGCGCGCCTCAGTGCTACCAGCACCACGCTGGCGCCCTACGCGGGGGCCTGGGGCCCGGCACAGGCAGCACACCTGTTGCGGCGCAGCTTGTTTGGGCCCACGCGGGGCGAAATTCAGGCGGCGGCCGGCTCGTCATTGGCAGTCACCCTCGACAAGCTGCTGACGGTGCCCGCTGCCCCGGCCGGGCCCCTAAACGTGAGCGCGGCCGACCTGACGGTGCCCCTGGGCCAGACCTGGGTGGGGCAGGCCTTCGACCAGACGCTGGAGGGCGCCCGCCGCACCTCGCTGCGCGACTGGTGGCTGGGCCAGCAGCTGGGCCAGGGCACCTCGCTGAGCGAGAAGATGACCTTATTCTGGCACAACCATTTTGTAGTGGAGTTTGGCGACATCAACAGCGCGCAGTATGGCTACGAATACGTGCGGCTGCTGCGCCAGCACGCGCTGGGCAACATCCGGCAGCTGGCTAAGGATGTGACGATTACGCCGGCCATGCTGCGCTACCTCAACGGCAACGCCAGCACCGCCAGCGCGCCCAACGAAAACTACGGCCGCGAGCTGCTGGAGCTGTTTACGGTGGGCAAGGGGCCACTCATCGCAGCTGGCAACTACACTAATTATACCGAGGCCGACGTGCAGGCCGCCGCCAAGGTGCTCACCGGCTGGCGCGACGATGCCACCGCCGTGGCCGGCTACTTCACGGCCAGCCGCCACGACCCGAGTACCAAGCAGTTTTCGGCCGCCTTCGGCAACGCCCGCATGGCGCCCAACGGGGCCGGCGAATACAAGGATTTGCTGGATTTAATTTTTCGGCAGCCGGCCACGGCGGCCTTTCTAGTGCGCAAGCTCTACCGCTGGTTTATATACTATGTGATTGATGCGCAGGTGGAAAGCGACATCATTCAGCCGCTGGCCAGCCTGCTCATTAGCAGCAACTACGAGGTGGCGCCGGTGCTGCGGGCGCTGCTGGGCTCGCAGCATTTCTTCGATGCGGCCAACGTGGGCTGCCTTATTAAGAGCCCGCTCGATTTTACCCTGGGCGTGTGCCGGCAGTTTGAGCTGGCCCTGCCGCCGGCCAGCAGCCCGGTGGCGCAGTATGGCATCTGGGACTATCTCTACGCGCAGGCCCTGGTGCAGCAGCAGCCCCTCGGCGACCCGCCCAACGTGGCGGGCTGGGCCGCCTACTACCAGACGCCGCAGTACCACGAGCTTTGGATAAACGCCGTGACCCTGCCCCGCCGCAACCAGGCCACCGACCTGCTGCTGGGCACTAACGGCTATGCCCGCAACGGCTTCACCCTCAAGGCCGACCTCGTGGCCTGGGTGCAGGCGCTGCCCGCTGCCACTGCCGCCGACCCCAACCTGCTCATCGCCGAGTTTGCCCAGCTCATGGTGCCGCTCGACCTTACGGCCAACCAGCTGGCCTTCCTCAAAAACGCCCTCATCCCCGGCCTGCCCGACTTTGAGTGGACCGCCGAGTGGGGCCAGTTTCTCTCGGCCCCCGCCAACGCGACCAAGCGCAACGCCGTGGCTCTCAAGCTCTCGGCTATGGCGCGGGCGCTGGCCGGGCTGGCCGAGTATCAGCTGAGCTAAACCACAGCATTGTCAGTGCGAGCAGGCACGACGAAGTAATCTTTCCTGACCGTCTGCGCGGCCCCGCAATTCCTGAAAAATTACTGCTAACCTAGCAGCACGCCCGGCAAGGAAAGATTGCTTCGTCGTGCCTGCTCGCACTGACAGCTTACTGCTTATGAAACGCCGCGCTTTTCTCCAGACTTCCGTCGCGGTCACTACGGGCGTGGCCCTGAGTGGCTTTCCCATTGGGGCCTACGGCTACTCGCCCGAGCTGGCTGCGCTTACCAATGCCGCCACGGCTACCGACAAGGTCTTGGTAATCGTGCAGTTGCAGGGCGGCAATGATGGCCTGAACATGATAATTCCGGTTGACCAGTACGCGGCGCTGGCCGCGGCCCGGCCCACTATTATGCTGCCGCAAAACCAGGTGCTGCCCCTCACCACGGCTACCGGCATGCACCCGGCCATGTCCACGGCCCAGCAGCTCTTTCAGAATGGCCAGCTAGGGGTGGTGCAGAGCGTGGGCTACCCCAACCCTAACTTCTCGCACTTCCGGGCCACCGACATCTGGACCTCGGGCTCAAGCTCCGACGTGGTGCTGACCACAGGCTGGGGCGGGCGCTACCTCGACGGCGAGTTTCCGGGCTACCCCACCGGCTACCCCAGCGCCGCCACCCCCGACCCGCTGGCCGTGAGCATCGGCTCGGTGGTGAGCAACTGCGTGCAGGGGCCGGTGGTGAACATGGGCATGGCCATTGCCAGCACCTCCAGCTTTTACCAGCTGCTGAGCGGCGGCGTGGATGCCGCGCCCGCCACCCCGGCGGGCCACGAGCTCACGTTTATCCGCCAGGTGGTGAGCCAGACGCAGGTGTACACCACGACCATCCAAACGGCGGCCAGCAAGGCCAAGAATTTGTCGCCCCTCTACCCCGCCGCCGGCCAGAACGCCCTGGCCGACCAGCTCAGGATAGTGGCGCAGCTCGTGGCGGGCGGCCTCAGCACCCGCATCTACGTGTGTCAGCTCGGCGGCTTCGACCTGCACTCCAACCAGGTGCCCACCACGGGCAGCACCACGGGCGGCGCCCACGCCGCGCTGCTCGGCAAGCTGGCCGATGGCATCAACGCCTTTCAGGACGACCTGCGCCGGCTGGGGGTGCAGGAGCGCGTTATCGGCCTCACGTTCTCCGAGTTTGGCCGGCGCATCAAGGCCAATGCCAGCTACGGCACCGACCACGGCGCGGCGGCCCCGCTGCTCGTGTTCGGCGCGCAGGCCAACCCGCTGGTGCACGGCGCCAACCCCACGCTGCCCGCCAGCGCCGGCGTGAACGACAATGTGGCCATGCAGATTGACTTCCGCAGTGTGTACACGAGCATTCTTAAAGACTGGTTTCAGGTGCCGCAAGCCACGCTCAATCAACTCTTTGGGCAAAGCTTTTCCTACGTGCCGGTTATCAAACAAGCGGCGCTGGCCACCGTGCCCGGCGCGGCGCCGGTCATGGGCTTCAGCCTCTACCCTAACCCGGCCCGCGCGCAGGCCACGGCCCTGTTTGAGAGCCAGGGCGAGCCCGTGCAACTCAGCATTTTCGATGGGCTGGGCCGCGAGGTGAGCCGGCCGGTCGATGGCCGCCCGCTGGGCCATGGCCCCCAGCGCGTGCCGCTGCCGGTGGCGGCGCTGGCCCCCGGCGCCTACCACTGCGTGGTGCGCGAGGGCAGCCGCAGCAGCTCGCTGGTGCTGGTGGTGGCTGAGTAGGAAGGGGGTGAAAGGCAGCGAAAGTTAAGCTGCGCAAAAACGCCCGCCCGCCTTTTGCGTAGAAGCTTCCCGAAGGCTGGCCCGCTGGCCGGCTCACTTGCCAAATCACCCTCCAACTCGCTTTTTCCATGGCTGACCAGCTGCAACAAATCGAAAAAATCGTACCCGAAGACATCGCCCGCACCTTTGAGGCGGCCGTAAACGTATTTCAGGGCAAAACCGAGCACATGGACGACCTGCTCAAAAACGGCGGCACGCTCCTACGTAAGGCTTCCAAGAATTTCTCGTCCACCCAGCTCATCCTGAGCGTGGCCGCCATCGCCGTGGTTGCCATCGTGGTTATCAAGCGCGCTGCCGACGAGTAGTTTTACTTAATTACGCACAAAAAAGCGGCTTCTCTACCCCGAGAAGCCGCTTTTTTTGTGCGTAATTAAGTGGCTATCACCTACTTAGGCGAAGCTGCCAGGGCTAGCGGAGTAGCTACGGGCTCGGCGCTGGCTACCGTGGCACCGGCGGGCACCTGGCACACCAGGGCCGCCAGGCCCCACAGCTGGAGGTTGCGGCGCACGGTTTCGGCGGCCAGCCAGCTGTCGAGCTGGCCCACCACTACGCGGCTGGCCGGCTGGCCATTCACGGTGGTAGTAATGATTTCGATGGGCAGCGACTGGTCGATGGTCTGGATGCGGGCCAGCGTGGCCTGGGCGCGCTGGGTATCGGTGAAGCTGCCGGCCTGCACCACGAAGCGGGGAGCAGCAGTGGGCGCCGGGGTGGCAGCTAAGGGCCCAGTGGGCCCGGCAACCGGCGTGGCGGCCAGTACCGGAGCGCTGGCCTCGGTTTCGGGCAGCAGGTAGGCCGTGAAGGGCGCGTGCGGGTTGGGGTCGCCGGCTTGCAGCTGGGCCAGGTTAGTGGGCGTGTCGGCGATACCGAGCGGGGTGGCGGGGTCTACGATTTCGGCTACCACCGTGGCGGCGCCGGCTTGCACGAGGCCCAGCGGACGGGCGGCCACTTCGGCTAGGTCGATGATGCGCTCGTGGCGGAAGGGACCACGGTCGGTAACGCGCACCACTACGGTCACGCCGTTATCGACATTGGTAACGCGCAGGCGGGTGCCGAAGGGCAACGTCTTATGGGCGCAGGTATACTCGTGGCGGTTAAAGCGCTCGCCACTCGTGGTTTTGCGACCTTGGAAATACTTGCCATACCACGAGGCCCGGCCCCGTAGCACGGTGGCGTAGCCCTCGCGGGCCGCCGGAATGAAGGTGGGCAGCATCTTGGGGATGTAGATGCGGCGGCGGCTGTGTTTACGGTGCAGCTTGTGCGCCCGGCTGCTGCGGGCCTCAGCCGGCAGCACCAATCCGGTTCCCAGCACGAGCCAGCAAAGGCACTGAAGGAGAAAAGCGGAAGATAGATAATGTATGCGCGAAAGCGACATGCGCTTGATAGAATGGTGAATCTGTCGAATGTAGGGCGCACCTGTTCAAAACAACTGCCTTGGCAATACTAAACCGGTTACTTTTTGCAAAAACTTGTATTTTTTTTATAAATCTTGCATTAAAATTGTGTGAGGCCGGTAGCACAAAGGCTCAATTGTGTTTAGTTAAGGCACTTTATGGGTTGTTTTTGTATTATTACAATACATGTGCTGAAATACGATTATCCGGCGCGTATAAAATTTTGGCTTAAAGCTTTAGTTTAAGCCCGCAGGCCGTTTGCCAGGTTGCTAAATTTGTTGTAGATTCCCGCGGCCGCGAGTCTACAAAGCCCCGTACCTTTGCCGCATGGATTTTGGCCGCTTGCCCGACCTGCGCTACGTTGATTTTCGCCTGCCCCCCGACCACCCCGAAACGGGGGCAGTGTTGGCCCGCGCCCAGCCCACGGCGCCAGCCTCGCCGGCGCTGTACGTGGGCTGCCCCATCTGGACCAACAAGGAGTGGCTGGGGTCTTATTTCCCGCTTGGGGCCAAGGAGCCGGACTTTCTCAAGTATTATGCCCAACAGTTCAACTCTATTGAGCTGAATACTACCCACTACCGTATTCCCGACGCGCCCACCGGGCGGCGCTGGCGCGAGGCCGTGGGGCCGGGCTTCAAATTTTGTCCTAAGCTGCCGCGCAGCATCAGCCACGAGCGCGAGCTGTATAATACCGATGCCCTCACGCTGAGCTTCACGCGCGCCGTGCAGGAGCTGGGCGACAACCTGGGCACCTGCTTTTTGCAACTGCCGCCGCACTTCGGCCCCGAAAACCTGCCCCGCCTCGAACGCTTTTTACTCGACTGGCCCGCCGGGGTACCCCTGGCCGTGGAGCTACGCCACCCCCGCTGGTTTGCCGACAAAATCCTGGCAGACAGTGTATTCGCCACGCTCGAAGCGCTTAACAAAACGCTGGTTATTACCGACGTGGCGGGCCGGCGCGACGTGCTGGCCCAGCGCCTCACCACGCCCGTGGCATTCATCCGCCTCAATGGCCACGGCTTGGTACCCAGCGACTACGCCCGCGCCGACGCCTGGGCCGAGCGCCTGGCCGCGTGGTACGCCCAGGGCCTGCACACGGCGTATGTCTTTATCCACCAAAAAGATGTGCGCCACGCGCCCCTGTGGGCACAGCACTTCTTGGCCCGAATGCACGAGCTGACGGGCATCGCGGTGCCGCCACCGCGGCTCATTCCGCAGCAGGTGCAAGGCAGCTTATTTTAATGACTAATGACTAATGACTAATGCTCTTTGGTTTGAAGTACCATTACCCAGTAGTCACTGGCCATTGTTCTAGAGCACACCCCCTACGCCGCTGATAACCAGCGCTACCAGGGCCGTATTGAAGCCGAACGAGATGAGGCCGTGGAGCAGGGCCAGCCGGCGCTGGGCGCGGCCGCTGATGCTGACATCGGCCGTTTGGGCCGTCATGCCCACCACGAAGGCGAAGTAGGCGATGTCGAGGTAGTCGGGCTCTTTGTCGCCGCCGGGGAAGTCGAGGCCGCCCACGTCGGAGCCGTCGGGGTTGGCGTCGTAGTACGTATGGGCGTAGCGCAGCGTGAATACCGTGTGCACCAGCAGCCACGACGCGCCCACGGCCACCACGCTCAGGATGATATGCCGGGCCAACACGCCGGGCGGCAGGCCGTGGCTGGTACTCAGCAGCGCCACCACCGCCAGCAGGCTGGCCCCGGCCGCCACCAGCACAAACACGAAGCTGAGCAACCGGCTCAGGTCTTCGGACGCCGCCACGACCCGAATATGTTCAGTATCAGCCGTGTAGATGGCCGCCCAGATGAGCGCCAGCGTGGCGATGCCAAAGGCATCCCAGCCAATAATGAGCCGCACCAGCGCTTGGTAATGAGCAGGGCTGAGCGCCCAGGCGGCCACGCCCACCACCGCCCCGATGGCCAGGCGCAGCCCGGCCGGCATATGCGCCAGCCGTAGCCACCACGACGGCGAAACAACAGTATTTTTCACGGGCTCAAGGTAGGGCCCAATCGCCGTGCGCTTCATGAAGCATTCAACCAGCCGCCCTAGCCAGCGGCGCGCCGGTTCAGCATTTCCTGCCTTGCTTTGCGGCTATGAACAGCGCCCCCCTCTCCGGCCTCTACCAGCCCTCGCTGGCCTTGCTCACCGACCTCTACCAGCTCACCATGGCCTACGGCTACTGGAAGCAGGGCCTGCACGAGCGCGAGGCGGTGTTTCACCTCTATTTCCGCAAGGCACCCTTTAATGGTGGCTACGCCGTGGCGGCGGGGCTGGCTCTGGCCGTGGACTACCTTGAAACACTACGCTTTTCGGACGATGATATTTCTTACCTAGCCAGCCTGCAAGGCAGCAAAGGCAGCCGGCTTTTCCCAGATGAGTTTCTGGCTTATCTGAAGGACCTGAAATTTACCTGCGACGTGGATGCCGTGGCCGAGGGCACGGTAGTCTTCGGCAATGAGCCCCTAGTACGCGTGCAGGGCCCGCTGCTGCAAGCCCAGTTAGTGGAAACGGCGCTACTTACGCTCGTCAATTTCCAGACCCTCATCGCCACCAAGGCGGCCCGCGTGCGCGACGCCGCCGGCCCCGACGATGCCGTGCTGGAGTTTGGCCTGCGCCGCGCCCAGGGGCCCGATGGCGGGCTAGGGGCTAGCCGGGCGGCCTACCTCGGCGGGGCCGATGCCACCAGCAACGTACTGGCCGGCCAGCGCTACGGCATCCCGGTGCGCGGCACCCACGCTCACAGCTGGGTGATGACGTTTGCCGATGAGAAAGAAGCCTTCCGCACCTACGCCGACGCCTTCCCCGACGACTCGGTGTTCCTGGTCGATACCTACGACACCCTCGACGGCGTGCGCCACGCCATCGAAGTAGCCCTGGAAATGCGCCAGAACGGCCATGAGCTAGGCGGCATCCGCCTCGACTCGGGCGACCTAGCTTACCTCTCCAAAGAAGCCCGCAAGCTGCTCGATGCGGCCGGCCTGGAGAAGGTGCGCATCGTGGCCAGCAATGATTTAGAGGAAAACCTCATCACCAGCCTCAAGCAACAGGGCGCGCGCATCGACACCTGGGGCGTGGGCACCCAGCTCGTAACAGCGTACAACCAGGCGGCCCTCGGCGGCGTGTACAAGCTCGCCGCCCTGCGCACCGCCGACGGCCAGGGCTGGGACTTCACCATCAAGCTATCTGAGCAGCAGGCCAAAACCAGCATCCCCGGCATCTTACAGGTGCGCCGCTACCTAGGCGAGGCCAGCCAGCCCCGCGCCGACATGATTTACAACGTGGCCGCCGCCCAGCCGCTGCCCGCCGCGCCCACCATCCTCGACCCCGCCGATGCCACCCGCCGCCGCCCCGTGCGCGCCGGCGCCCCCTTCCGCGACCTGCTGGCCCCCGTGCTGCGCCAGGGCCACCTCGTGCAGCCCCTGCCCACCCTGGCCGAAAGCCGCACCCACGCCCGCCGGGAAGTCAACAGCTTGGACGTCACCATCCGCCGTTACCTTAACCCCCACGTGTACCCGGTGGGCCTGGAGCAGGGGCTGCACGAGTTCCGCACGCACCTGATGCTGGAGAAGCGGCCGGTGAGGCCGGCGTAAGATAACCCCGAAACTATAGTTGCTTTCGCTTCCATTTGTCCCCAACAAATTTCCGAGTTGCTACTTGGTCCATTTCCAAATTAAATAGTTCGTTCACAGTTGGGTCATATGCAACAACTTCATCCAGTCCAACAAGTAGCATATGGTCTGATGACCTATTCGCAAATGACCAAGTAGCGTCATCGCTGTCATGCCAAACCCATAAAATAGGCTTTCCTTCTTTAAAAACGCACTCAGCGATGAATGTAGCTGTGTTACGAAGTTCGAAGAATTTAAAATCTAGTTCGTGGTTTAGAAGTGGTTGGTCAAACCTATATTTTTCGTCATAAGTTGGCTCCCAAGGAAACTTGCCCGCTTTATCAGGCCAAAACAATTGTAGTGCTGGAAATGACTCGTAGTCGTTAAACCATTGCGCAAATCCAAAGTAATCCGGAATATTACTTGCGTCTACCTGCCGAAACTGAACGGGGAGGTTGGTTAGAATTTCGTTATTATCAACGCCCAGCAATAATTGCTTACCTTCTTTGATAAACTTACCAGTATCATTAAGTATTGTATAAAGAAGGTCGAGAGGCAGACCAAAAGCAATAATTTCCGGGTGATTATAAGTTTCCCATAGTCCTATGGTATAAGCAAATGAAGGAGTGGTTGTACCCTTCTCAAACAACCCAACTGACCAGCCATATTTCTCAACATCACTTCTGATTTTCTTCTCAGCTTTAGTTTCTTGATTTCCACGGGCCATAAGAATTGTGAGTAGGTTGAGCTTGAAAGTTATAAAAAGCAAGCCCTGCCTTTTTCAAGGCAGGGCTTGCTTTTTCGCTAATAATTTAGGTGTTACGCGTACTTCAACTCCCCCGCCGCTACGCGTAGCGTCACGCCGGCCTCAGTGGTGAGGTAGCCGGCTAGCTGGGCCTGGTAGCCGCTTTGGGCGAGTTGCTGCACGGTGGCTTCGGCGGCTTCGGGGGCTACTACGAGCAGCATGCCGTTGCCCATATTCCAGTAGAGGTAGGCAGTTTCGGGGCTGATGCCGCCGATTTCGCAGAGGCGCTGCATGGCGGGCAGGGGCGCGAAGAGGTTGTCGAGCACCGCGCCGAGACCATTCTTGAGCACGCGCTTGAAGTTATCGGCCACGCCGCCGCCCGTGATGTGGGCCGCGCCACGCAGGGGCAGCCCGGCGTCGAGCACCGCCGTGAGGGCGGGTGCGTAGATGAGCGAGGGGGCTAGCAGAGCCTCGCCCCAGGTGGCGTACTGGTCGGCGTCTGTGCCGTCGTAGGGCTGCTGATGCCAGTTATCACCGAAGAGGCGCTGCAAGGTCTTGCGGGCCAGCGAGTAGCCGTTGGAGCGGAACGAGGGCGAGCGCAGGGCTACCACGGCATCGCCGGCCTGGGCGGTAGCGCCGCTCAGGGGCTGGGTTAGGCTGGGGTGCAGCACGCCGATAGCCGTGGAGCACCAGTTGAAGTTCATGCGGGCACCGGGGAAGCCGCCGATGCGGTTGCCCAGCTCGGCAATCTCGCCGCCGGTGATGGCGATTTTCGAGAACTGGCAGGCGTCGTGCAGGCCGCGCATCATCTCGTCTACCACATCGTAGTCGAGGGTGTTCACGTCGATGATATTCGACAGGTTGGTGGGCACGAAGCCAGCCGCGATGAGGTCGTCGGCGGTCATGGCCACCAGGTCGTAGCCTAGGGTATCGTACTTGTCGAGGCGCTCGCCCAGCTCGATTTTGGTGCCGATGCCATCCGAGCTGATACCCAGGCGCTCCTGGCCGAAGCGGATTTCGTTGCTAAAGCCGCCGTCGAGGTCGCGGGCAGGCTCGCCGGGCAGGCCGGCGCGGGTGGCGAACGTCTTTTTCGACCAGTTGTAGGCGTTTTTCGAAGCGGCGTTGCCGAGGTCGATGGAGTAGCCGGCGTCGGGGGTTTGGGCGTTGTTCATTGCGGGTAGCAGTCTAAAATCGTCAGTCATCCTGAGCTTGCGAAGGACCTTATCACGTCCGCGCCGCTGGAGGTAGTAATAGTGTTGACGAAAGCAGCGAGGAGCAACCGTGATAAGATGCTTCCTTCGTCAGCATGACAAGATGAAAGGCTAGTGCTCCGTAGGCGCGGGCGCCTTGGCACTCACCGACAGCGTTTTATCGGGCTCGCGGTGGCTTTGGCGCTCCTCCTGGATGTGGCGCAGGTAGCGCGTTACGTCGCCCGTGGGGTACTTGCCGGTGAAGCACGCGAAACACGAGCCGCCGTGGCCGCGCTCCTCGGTAAAGAGGTCCTGCAAGTCGCTCAAATCTTGGTAGATAACCTTATCCGCCTCGATGTAGCGGCAGATTTCCTCTTCCGTGTAGTTGGCCGCAATTAGCTCGGTGCTCATGGCCATGTCGATGCCATAGATGCAGGGCGACACCAGCGGCGGCGCGCTCGAAATGAAGTACACCTCGCTAGCCCCCGCCTCGCGCAGCAGCCGCACGATGCGGCGCGACGTGGTGCCGCGCACGATGCTATCGTCCACCACAGCCACCTTTTTGCCTTCGACAAAGGCACGGATGGGGTTCAGCTTTTTCTTCACCACGTCTTCGCGGCCGGCCTGGGTCGGCACGATGAACGAGCGGCCCATGTGGTTGTTCTTGACCAGCGCCCGGCGGTAGGGCACACCAATGGCTTCGGCTAGCCCCGAGGCCGAGAAGTAACCCGACGACGGTACATCTATCACCATATCAGGCTTTAAGCCAGCATCGACCACCTTGCGGGCGATGATTTTACCGAGGCGCACGCGTTCGCGGGCCACCAGGCGGCCGTGAATAGTCGAGTCTTCGCGGGCGAAATAAATCTGCTCAAACACGCAGAAGGCTTTGGGCAGCTCCTGCTGGTTTTTGTAGTGAACCTGGAAGTTGTTATCAATGAAAATCGCCTGGCCGGGGCCCACGTTCTCCACAAATTCGAAGTCGAGGTAGTCGAAGCAGGTGCTTTCCGAGGCGAAGGCGTACACCGGGCCATCGGGCGTGTCGCGGCGGCCCATCACGAGCGGACGAATGCCCAGCGGGTCGGTGAAGGCCAGCAGGCCCTGCCCGGCAATAATGGTAACGGTGGCGTACGCGCCCTTCACCAGCTCCTGGGTCGTCTCCACGGCGTCGAAAATATCGATTACCGAAATCCGGTCCAGGTCCTTCACTCGCAGCTCCGAGGCGAAGGTGTACATGATGAGTTCCAGGTCGTTGGTTGTCTTGGGCAGCACGTGGTACTTCTCGTGCAGCAGCTTGGCCACGTCGCGGAAGTTGATAACGTTGCCGTTGTGCACCATCGCCAGCCCGAAGGGGTAGCTCGTGGTGAAGGGCTGCGCCAGGTCCGAATCGTTGGCACCCTGCGTGGTGTAGCGCACGTGCCCGATGCCGGTGTTACCGGTCAGCTTCTTGGTATGCTTGGGTTTAAAAACGTCGTTGACCAGCCCCTGCCCCTTATGCAGGTGAAAGGCGTCGCCATCAAACGTTGCAATACCGGCGGCATCCTGCCCCCGGTGTTGCAGGGCGGTGAGGCCGATAATCATATCGCCCACCACGCGCTCGGGGCCGTGAAAACCTACAATGCCACACATAATCAGTTAAGAGTTATGAGTTAAAAGTTATGAGTTAGTAATTTGGGAAGGAGTGGTAGAGCAGAAACCTTTGTTATTCGGCTGTCATGCTGACGAAGGAAGCATCTTATTAAAGCAACTCGATTTCTACGAAAAACTCATTATCAGCTAAATACTGGCCGTCTTTGGGACCGTTTTCAAATTTGCCAGGTGTTTCCTCAGCTTCAATCTGAATAAAATTGCCATCAGCAGCATAGAATTTGTAAGTCAATCCTGCTGTATCAATTCTTACAATACTGCCAAGTTCTTTATTGTCGATAGAAATAATTTTTGCTCTTTGAAAGGCACCCTTTTCAAGACCTGTGGCGAATTTCACTGGTGATTCTGAAGTAATTAAAAGAAAATCTTCAGTCTCGCCAGCAACCAAAGATTGGTCAAGCTCATACCATTCTGGCTTCCAAATAGCGGCTATTCGTGCCATATATAGGATTTAACGAGGCGACCAAGATGCTTTACTGGGTTCAGCATGACAACTAGGATTATTTAAGCAACTCGCGCAGCGTTTCCGCATACAGCATGTGCTCAACAGCTAAACCGCGGCGCTGCACTTCAGCCAGGGTATCAGCCCCTACCAAATTTACGACCCGCTGCGCCAAAATCGGCCCCGTGTCCAAGCCTTCGTCAACCAAGTGCACGGTTATTTTGGTTTCGGGCAAGCGGTTATCGAAGGCCCACTCGTAGGCGTGCAGGCCCTGGTGCTGGTGCGTATCGGCGGGGTGAATGTTGACGATGCGGCCCGCAAAGGCGCGCACAAACGTAGGCGAGAGCACCCGCATGTAGCCCGCCAGCACCACGTAGTTGGGCTGGTACGCTTGCAGAATGGCCACTACCTTGCGGTCAAACTCTTCGCGCTTGCTGCCTTTCGAGCTGAGGCTAGCGGTGGGCAGCCCGAGGGCGGCGGCCGAGTCGAGGCCCGGCGCGGCCGGGTCGTTGCTGAACACCACGACTATTTCAGCCTGGCCTTGCAGCACGCCCGCGCGCACCGCCTCGGCCAGGGCGAGCATGTTGGAGCCGCGGCCGGAAAGCAGGATGGCAAGACGGGCAGGACGGTGGTCGGTCATCTAGTAAGCGCTGGTTTCCAGCAGCGGCGCGGGGCGCTGGCCGATGTCGGGGCGCACGTATTTATCTTGAAAATAAACCAGTTCGGCTTCGGCGTAGGCCACTTGCACGGCGGTGGGCAGGTCAGGGCCGTGGGCCACCACTACCGCCACCCGGCCGCCGTTGGTGAGCAGTTCGCCGGGCTGCGCGCCCGCCTTCACGCCGCCCACAAATACTTGGGTATCTTGCCCTTGGTTACCGACGCCGTGGATGGGGAAGCCCGTCGGGAACTGCGCCGCCGGGTAGCCGCCCGAGGCCAGCACCACGCCTACGAAGGCACCGGGGCGCTGCCGCGTTACGGTCTGGGCCAGGGTGCCGTCGAGCGTGGCTTCAATCAGCTCCAGCAGGCTGCTTTCCAGGGCGGGCAGGATAACCTCGGCCTCGGGGTCGCCGAGGCGCACGTTGTATTCGAGCAGCTTGGGGCCGCTAGGGGTCAGCATCACGCCGAAGTACAGGAAGCCGACGAAGTCGAACGGCTCGGCTTGCAAGCCGCGCAGCGTGGGGTCGATGATGTCTTTGCGAATAGCAGCCAGCCAGTTATCATCCAGGAACGGCACCGGGCAATACGCGCCCATGCCGCCCGTGTTGGGGCCTTCGTCGTTGGCGAGCAGCTGCTTGTGGTCCTGGGCCGGGGCCAGCAGCCGGATGCGGTTGCCATCGGTGAGGCCAATGAGGCTGACCTCGGGGCCGGTCAATTTCTCTTCGAGCAAGAAGCTAAACCAGCCTTCGTGCAGGCTGCGCAATTCGGTGAGGGCGGCCGTGGCCTCTTCTACCGAGCTGCACACGTACACGCCTTTGCCGGCGGCCAGGCCGTCGTACTTAATCACCACGTGGCCAGCTAGTTCCTCAGCCTGGGTTTGCGCCTCGGCAAACTGGTCGCTACGGTAGCTCCAGGCGCGGGCCGTGGCGATGCCGTGGCGGCGCATGAAGTCCTTGCTCCACACCTTCGAGCTTTCGAGCGTGGCCGCCTGCCGCCGTGGGCCAAATACGCGGATGTCAGTATCGAGGAAGTAATCGGCCACGCCGGCCGCCAACGGTGCTTCCGGCCCGACCACAATCAGCTTGACATTCTGCTCGTTGCAGAAATTCTGGATAGCCGGAAAATCGGTGGCGCTGATGCTAGCCACGCTGCCGGGGATGCCCGCGTTGCCGGGCAGCACGTGCACAGTCGCGCCATCTTGGCGAAGCTTGATGGCTAGGGCGTGCTCGCGGGCACCGGAGCCGAGGAGGACGAGTTGTTTGGGGTTGCCGCTCACGTTACGAGAGAGTATTCTTTAGCTAAAATCTTGAATGAAAGCGATTAACTCGTCGCGAAAAGAGAAAACGGAACGACCTGAGAATTGCAGCGTGGTGCCCGCTTTTATGCCGTTGGGCAAGTCGGTAGCAGTAATGGCGAAGTAGTCAATGGCTACTTCGGCCTGCTCATCTTGCCAGCGAAAAGCGGTGACATGCTGCGTGCGCTCCATGAACCAGGCGGCCACTCGGGTAGCCTGCGCCTCAAAGGCTGCCTTACCGTCCAGCCGCACCGTTACGTCGCCGTTGGTCGAGTGCTCGAACTGTACATTGGGGTGCAGGCAAGCCAACATGCCGGGCAAGTCGAAGCCGTTGTAGGCTTCAATGTAGCTGTTTGCCAGCGTCTCGGCTTGCGTTGCATCCATTGCAGCGGGTGTATTTATAGTGCTTTTTTTAGTAAGCCAGCCTTCACCAGGTTGCGGGTCAGGCGCTCGGTTACGTCCTCGGTATCACCGGCCGTGGCCAGGGGCTGGCCTACGACGCGCTGGTAGATGTCGAGGTAGCGGTTGACGGCCTCCTGCGTTACCTCGGGGGTGAGGGCGCGGGGGTAGGCGCCATCCTGCTTATTGGCAATGAGCCACTGGCGGATGTACTCCTTGTCCATCTGCTCGGCGCCCTCGGGGTTTTGGGCGTAGTCGGCGGCGCTCCAGAAGCGCGACGAGTCGGGCGTGTGGATTTCGTCAATCAGAATCAACTCGCCGTCCAGCAGGCCGAATTCGTACTTGGTATCGACCAGAATGATGCCCTGCGCCGCCAGTAAGTCGGAGCCGACTTTGAACAGCTCCAGCGCCTTTTCGGCCATCTTATCGTACAATTCCTGGCTTACCCAGCCCTCGCGCACGAGGTTTTCGGGGGTGATTTCGCGGTCCGACTCCTCCTTGGTGGTCGGCGTCACGATGGGCGTCGGGAACTGCTGGTGCTTGGTCAGCCCTTCGGGCACGGTCACGCCCGAAAACGTGCGCTGGCCGCTCTGGTAGCCGCGCAGCATCGAGCCGGTGAGGTAGTTGCGCACCACCATCTCCACCTTAATGGGCTGCGCCTCCTTAACCAGCATGGCGTTGGCGTCCACCATGCCCTTCACGTGGTTGGGAATGATGTGGGCCGTTTTCTCAAACCAGAAGTTGGCTAGCCCGTTCAGCACCGCGCCTTTATTCGGGATAGCCGTTTCGAGCACCGAGTCGAAGGCCGAGAGGCGGTCCGACACCACTATGAGGCGGGTGCTGTCGTCGATGCGAAAGCTGTCGCGGACTTTGCCGCGGTGCAAAAGCTGCAGCTGGGGGGTAGCGAAATGCGGGAGCGTGTTCATACCGAATAACTTACGCGTGGGTGGCAGGCGCACTGGCTTCCTGGGTCCGGCGGGTGAGGTGCGTGACAATGTTCTTGAAAATCGCCAGGCCCTCCCCTTCTTCCTTCAGCTCGCCGCGGCGCTTTTTCAGGCCCCAATCGGGGTGATTGCAGCCGGCCAGGTAGGCCTCGGGGTGCGGCATGAGGCCAAAAATGTGGCCCGTGGGGTCGGTGAGCCCGGCGCAGTTGAGGTCGGCGCCGTTGGGGTTAAGGGGGTAGGTACCGGTCTCCTGGTCGTCGCCGTCGGCGTAGGTCAGGCAGTTGAGGCCTAGCGCGCTGATGCGGTCGCGGGTGGCCGCGTCGGGCACTACCAGGCGGCCTTCGCCGTGGCGCACAGGCACTTCAAACGTCGTGAGGGCGCTCAGGAAGGGCGTGGGCGTTTTGGTCTGAGCGTTCACCTTGAGGCGCACCCAGCGGTTTTCGTAGCGGCCGCTGGCGTTGTGGGTCAGCGTTACTTCGGGCTGGAAATCGCCGCCCAGGTTGGGCAGCAGCCCGAGCTTCACCAGCACCTGAAAGCCGTTGCAGATGCCAAGCACAAACTTGCCAGCGGCCACGAACTCGCGGATGTCGGTGAGCAGCGTGCGGCCATCGGCCCCGGTTTGGCGGTAGCGCAGCTTGTTGGCCAGCACCACGCCCGAACCCAGGTCGTCGCCGAACGAGAAGCCACCCGGAAAATTCAGAATGTCAAAATCGTGGATGCTCACCCGGCCGTACAGCACCTCGTTGAGGTGCACGATGGTGGCTTCGCCGCCCGCCAGGCGGTAGGCGGCGGCCATTTCCTCTTCGCAATTGATGCCGAAGCCGGTCAGGATGAGAGCTTTGGGGGCCTGGGCTAGGTCTGCCATGTTAGTAGGGGTCACGTGGTCCTTGCGCACTGCGAATTAGTGATGAAGCGCCTCGGCGGGCTCCAGGCCGATGGTTTGGTTTACCGGGCCGTTGGTCCAAGCGGTGCGCAGGGCTAGGGTACTGGCGCGCAGCAGCTCTTGGCCGCTGTGCTGCACGAGCAGCTGGCCGTCGCTCGTCACGACGCCCAAGCGGGTGGCGCGGTCTTTCAGAATGCTCTCGAAGGCCACCACGTCTTCCGGGGCCACCGTGACCACGAAGCGCGAGTGCGACTCCGAAAACAGCTGCGCCACCGGCGACAAGCCCGTTTCGGGCAGCGTGAGGCTAGCGCCCAGGCCGTCGCGGCCGAAGGTGCACTCGGCCAGCGCCACGGCCAGGCCGCCGTCGCTGAGGTCGTGGCTGCTTTGAATGAGGCCTTTCGCGTTGGCCTCGCCCACCAGCGTGTACAGCGCCTTGGCTTTGGCAAAATCTACCTTAGGCACGTTGGCACCCAGCTCGTTATAGAGCTGATAAAACTCCGAGCCGCCCAGCTCGTCGTGAGTTTCGCCGAGCAGGTAGATGACGTCGTCGGCCTGCTTGAAGTCGGAGGTCACGACCTGGCGCACGTCCTCGACCTTGGCGGTCATGGAGTAGAGCACCGTGGGCGGCACCGAGATTTTCACCCCGTCGGCCTTGAAGTCGTTCTTCATCGAGTCCTTGCCCGAGGTCAGCGGGATGCAGTAGGCCGCGCAGGCATCGCGCAGGGCCTGGCACATTTGCACCAGTTTGGCGAGTTTTTGCTTGCCGTCGGGGTTGATAGTGGGGTCGTAAACCGAGTCGGGCACGCAGAAATTGTCGTTTACCGACCAGAAATTCCCGTCGCCCGGCGTGAGGTTGGGCAGCTTGCCGCCCACCGAGATAATCTGCCGCACGGCCTCGTCAAACGAGCCAGCCGACATGTGGTAGGCATCCAGGTCGCCCATGCGGGGCAGAATGCCGTTGCTCACGGCCACGCCTTCCCAGCTCTCGAAGTTGAAGCGCACCACGGCGGCATCCTGCGGGGCCTGGCCAGTGGCGCCCATCAGGGGCTTCACCACCGTGCGGCCCTTCACCTCGTGGTCGTACTGCCGAATTACCGACTCGCGCGAGCAGATGTTGAGCGAACCCATTAGCTTGAGCAGCACATCGTTGTAGTCGAGGCTAGCGGGCAGCGCGGGCTCCTGGGCTTCGGGCTTCACGTACTCGGCCAGCAGGGTTTTACGCGGCACGCCGTCGTGCAAGAACTCCAGCGAGAGGCCGGCAATCGGCTTGTTATCGTACAGGACATCGAGCGAACCTTCGGCGTTGAAGAAGCCGATATCGGTCAGCTCGACCTCCATTTCGCGACCTAGGGCCAGCAGCTCATCAAGCTTGGCGGGCTCCACGGCCAGCGTAAAACGCTCCTGCGACTCGCTCAGAAAAATCTCCCAGGGCTTGAGGCCGGGGTACTTGAGGGGCACTTTTTCCAGCTCTACCACCGCGCCGCCGGGGATGAGCGCCAGCTCGCCGATGCTCGACGAGAGGCCGCCCGCGCCGTTGTCGGTGCTGCACCGGACGAGGCCGCGCCGGGTGGCGAGGATGAGGAAGTCCATCGCCAGCTTTTGGGTGATGGGCGAGCCAATTTGCACGGCCGTGGCGGGCGCAGCTTCGTCGAGTTCGATGCTGCTGAAGGTCGCGCCGTGGATACCGTCCTTGCCCACCCGGCCGCCGGCCATGATGATGCGGTCGCCGGGCAAAATCACTTTTTCCCAGCTGTCTTTCCCATCCAATTGCATCGGCATCACCGCGCCAGTGCCACAATACACGAGCGGCTTGCCGCGGTAGCGGTCGTCGAAGATGATGGCCCCGTTCACGGTCGGCACGCCCGACTTATTGCCGCCGTCCTCGATGCCCTTGCGGACGCCTTCAAAAATGCGGCGCGGGTGCAATTGGCCGGTCAGCAATTCGCCGTCGTAGTCCGGGTTACCGAAGCACAACACGTTGGTATTGAATAGCAAGCGCGCACCGCCGATGCCAGTGGCCAAAGGGTCGCGGTTGTTGCCCAGAATGCCGGTGATGGCTCCGCCGTAGGGGTCGATGGCCGAGGGCGAGTTATGCGTCTCGACCTTCCACACGAACAGCGACTCGGGGTTGATGCGCACCGCGCCGGCATTGTCCGAAAACACCTTGATGAGCCAGTCGTTGCCGTTGGCCCGCAGTTGCTTATCTACCTCAGCGGTAGCGCCTTTGATGAAGGTTTTGAACAGGCCGTCAATCTCTTCCTCAGCCCCCGTTTCGTGGTTCTTATACTTGATAACGGCGCTGAATTCCTTGTGCTTGCAGTGCTCCGACCAGGTTTGGGCCAGAATCTCCATCTCGCAGTCGGTAGGGTCGGCGGGCAGCCCTAGGCCGAGGCGCTGCTCGCGCACGCTGCCCTGGCCGAAGTAATCGCGGATGGCCTGCATTTCGGGCAGGTTGAGCGCGTACACGTTGTCTTTGCTGAGTTGCAGCAGCTGCTCGTCGGCCAAGCCACCTAGGGCGATGGTTTCGGTGCGGGCATCGGCCCCGCCGCCGGGGCGCGGCGTGAAGTCGCGGATGCCGTCGGCCACCGCGCCCACCTCAAACCTGTTAATCAATTTGTTACCCAGCAGCTCCTCGGCCAGGCGGCGCAGGTCGGCGGCGGGCAAGTCATTCTCCACGAAGTACAGGCGCTTTGAGAAGATGTGCTGGGTGCGGGTGTCGATGGGCTCGTTGAGGAAGTCGCCGAGCGCATTCTGGGCCGAGGTGCCCTCGTCGTCCGTCACGCCGGGGCCTTTGGCCACCAGGATGTAGCTTTTGAAGCCCGCGGGCGCGGCCACCTCATCGATGGCGGCGGTGTGCAGCACGGGGTCTTGCAGGCAGGAAGCGGCGAAGTCAGCGACTTGCGCGGCGCTCAGGCCCGGGTAGCGCACGGCGTAGAGCGCCGCGCTGCGCACCTGGCCGGTGGCTAGGCCGAGGTGGCGGGCCGCGTCGGCGGCCACGCGCTGGCCGTCGCCGTCGTGCCGGCCGGGTTGGAGACTGAGGAGGATGGAATGCTGGTTGGTTTCCAAATTAACTTTTGTCATGCTGACGGTGGCGGCATCTTATCACTGCTGCCTCCGTCAGATTTACTAATCACCACGTTGCGAGTGTGATAAGGTCCTTCGCAAGCGTATGCCAGGTAAGGTTGACAGGTGGTAATGGATTTATTGTGCGTCCGGCCGA
>Ga0160429_1000147_pt1 | contig 89517 bp, 72 predicted proteins | sample SolpanmetagenomR_FD_108199 | JGI IMG/M metagenome (GOLD analysis project Ga0160429, IMG submission 108199) | Solar panel surface microbial communities from Lawrence Berkeley National Laboratory, California, USA - R | ecosystem: Engineered > Built environment > Solar panel > Unclassified ...
AGCACATACGGCCATAGACTGTGGAGAACAAGGCATCCCGTTCGCTCTGCCCTATTTAAGCCACAGATCGACTGCGTAGTAGTATGGTGGGTGACCACATGCGAATTTCAGTTGCTGTATGTTACAATTACTTTTTAGTCTTTTCTGCATGCGTTTATCTTTTTTCCTTTTTCGGTGATGCCTTTCCTTTTTGTACTGTACATTTGAACCTCTATTTTCTGAAATCTTGGTTATCGGAGTTGTATGAATGTTTCAGGAGGGTATCAGATTAACCTCTAGAGTCTTGGCAGTGAAGTCACGATTTTGCGCAATTCCTCGGATTCATTGTCGCTTGCCATACTTGAAATTACCACGAATAGGAGACAGTCGTTCATAGCAATTGCGATGTCTATGTTATAAAACGCCTTCCCTTACACCTAGCACGTCAGCGCTGTTCACGCAAAGCCTCCACACACTCTCGACGTCGTCCAATCGATGAATCTACTCTTGGTGGAGCTCAGCACAAACCTTCGCCATCTGGCCCTTCTCTGGGTCATCTCATCTCGGAGCTCAGTGCTACGACTCCTGAGATGATCAAGCAAGGACTGCGAAAAGAAGGACATACGATGGCGGAAGACCAAAGGACGTTCGCAAGAAGGATTACGCTTGGTGTCATGGGCGTGCCTGTTGTGATTGGAACTGGAATTCTAGCTTGGGTGAGAGCTCGGGTAAGACGCATAACAACAGTTGTCCTTTGGCCTTTGCAAGCGCAGACGAGACACAAGTTGCCCACGAGATCATGTCCGGCCCATCTTATGCCGAAAAGCGGGCCAACATTTAAGCATCATCAACACGAACCCACGTCTCCTGTTTCTCACTCTCTTTTTGCCGGCCTACGATCCATTGTTGCCCTGTTCTTTGAGATAACTTAGCTCATATCGACAGATCACCACCTCATCATTTTCACCAGAGTACATTATGGCTCCAATCAAAACTGCTGTTATTGGCTATGGCATGTCTGCAAAGATCTTCCACTTGCCATTCCTGCAAGCACTTCCCGAGCAGTTCCAAGTCTATGGCATCGTGCAGAGGACACCTAAACCTGGCGACGATGCTAGACAGGACTATCCCAAACTTAAATACTGGAGTTCTGCAGATGAGATGATCAAGGATTCCGAGGTCGAACTTGTAGTCGTCACATCAGTTCCAGGCGCTCATTATGAGCAAACAAAGAATGCCCTGGAAGCGGGCAAGCACGTTTTATGTGAGAAGCCATTGGTAGCTACAGCTAAGGAAGCACTCGAACTGGACCAGATCGCCAAGAAGAACGACCGAGTTCTGACTGTGTATCAAAATCGCCGCTGGGATTCTGACTTCCTGTCATTGCGCAAGTTGATTGATGATGGCACATTAGGCCGGATCGTCGAGATTGATACTCGATTCGATAGATGGCGTGTGGAAGCCCCAACAGCATCCGCCGCAACGTGGAAGTTCCAGCAGGGTGTTGCAAGTGGTGCAGTTTATGACCTTGGAGTTCATCTACTTGATCAGCTTGTGGTACTATTTGGCATGCCTGACCAAGTCACAGCCTTCTTAGTCAACCATCGTCAATATACGGAGAAAGGGACTGGTGGCGAGACTGGCGGTGATTCATTCACTTGTCACCTGCATTATGATTCAAAGGGCTTGACAGCAACGGCGAAAGCCAGCGTAGCAAGCTTGCACACGGAGCAAATGCGCTACTGGGTTCGCGGTGACAAGGGAAGCTATATCAAACATAATCTTGACACTCAGGAAGATCAGCTCAAGGCTGGTGCTAAAGTTTCTGACGCAGACTTTGGGGTAGACAAGACAGTGGGCGTTCTAACGACACTTGGTGCGGACGGCAAAACTACGAAGTCCAATGTATCGGCTGGTTCTCCACCTGTTACGTACGTTGAGTTCTACAAACTGCTTCATGCAGCGTTGGTTGGAAAAGGTGAGAACCCGGTGACGGCAGAGCAGGCCGCGAAGGTGTTGAAGATCATCGAGCTGGCGAAGCAAAGCTCAGCTGAAGGCAGGACGGTCAAGGTGGAAAGTTGAGCAGACCAGGGACGAATCTACGGCAGCAGGAATACAGATACTCTCATAGCGGCTATGAAGATGATGCTCTATTATATGCTACTCGGTCCAATGGGATCATGAGTAACAGGCATGATCGACTGATGTGCTGAGTACCATGAAGAGTATAGATGTCTTATGATAAAGAGTCAAGGACGAACAAAATCAGATAATATAAACCACACGAATCGAGAAGGAGTATGAAGCGTAGAGAGGCGTACTTAAATCACGTTGACAGTGCTCATGCTTGTTCCGTGCGTACTGCTCATCTTGCTATCATTTGGGAGACATTTAGATCTTCCTCGTTCTTGCTGGTCCCTTCACGTTCTCATAAGAGCCCAAATGCCTTCATACGTGTCCGTACAACAGTATCTTGCTGGTGCTACTAGCAACGTTGTCCTCGATACGAGTGGAATGTAGCATCATCGTAGGTGGAAGGTGTCCTCATCTCAAAGCGAAGAAGAGGTCGAAGACAAAAAGGGGTCTCGCTCCTGCCCATAAAAGACACCTCTCACGCGACAACAACATTTATGGAGCTACCTTCTTCACATCCTCGTGGAATTGCCATCTTCTCCGGTGGGAGTGCTGCTAACGCCCTTGTGAATGTATTCAATCAAGTAGCGGAAGGTCAAAGCCCTCTTAGCTATGTGATTCCAATATCGTAAGATTATGAATGTTGTGATCGTGACCAACAAGATGCTAATGACTATGAAGTGACAATGGCGGATCTACGTAAGAGTACTGTGAGTGGATAGAACGGGTACATAGACTAATTGGTATCTAGATCAGAGATTATCCGCTTCTTTGGTGGTCCTGGGTGTGTATTCAGTGGCTATCTGGTACGTTTTCCACCGTCGTACTGACTATGATGGTACAGCATCGGAGACTTGAGATCAAGGCTAGTTCGTCTAATCCCAGACGATGTCAATGACCCAGAGAGACATGCCATACGTGCTTTCTTCAACCACCGCCTCCTATCAAACGCACAAGATGCCAAGCTAGAGTGGCTTGATATTGTAGAAGCACGACATGAGTTGTGGCAAGACATTTCTTCACCGAAAAGAGAACTCATTCGAAGTTTCCTGAACCTGCTCAATCTGGAGCTGGTGAAAAGAGCAAGACCAAATAGTGTGTTTAGTTTCCAAAATGCCAGTGTTGGTAACCTCTTTTTGACTGGGTGAGCTTCTGCGAGAGCATTTGACGTGCGATCCTGCGTGACAGTGGCTAATACTGCAAAGAGCACGACTATTTTGTGGTTCGTTGGAAAGCTCAATATATTTACTCAGCAGCATATGCTGTATACCATCCAACATTTCGGTCCTCCCGTCAATCAACACAAACTTCACCCACCATATCTGCGCCGGCCTAGCTAACGGAGACACACTTCCTGGCCAGAACTCTATATCACACCCTAGTGTAGATCCAGCTCCAACCGCCACGACTTCAGCAATACCTTCACCTTCTATTGATCCTCGATCACAGTGGCTCACACCTACTCTGCCTGTGATACGACTAGACCCGCAACCACTAAACATCCCACTAACACATCGTCCTTCAACACCTTCGAACGAACCTGATGAGACAGAAACAGCAGATACGATTGAGGACGCCAATCTACCTGGATCTCTGCCAACACTGCGCAAACAATACATAACTTTTTCAAAGACACACGAACCTGGAGATTCGGATCTGCCTGCGCGGATAGAGAGGATATGGTATATCAATCCGTGAGTATGGCTGATGCAGTACAGCCAAATCGATAACCACTAAACCAATTGCAGATATGGCCAAGAAATTCGACCAGCAGCGAACACAAAGATCATAGAGGCGATCGCAAATGCAGAATGTATAGTTTACAGCATCGGGTCTCTATACACTTCAATTATCCCCTCTCTCATTCTTCGAGGTGTCGGAGATGCTATAGCACGAAGAGCAATCACTGCACGCAAAGTGCTCATACTCAATGGCACTATTGATAGAGAATCAGGACCTTCTACCACACCTTTCACAGCGATGGACTTCATCAATGCGATTGCCCGCGCATGTCTCGAGAGTAGTGGTGTATACGGGAGACACGCCGAAGTGACAGAGCTCAGACGTTATGTGACCCAGTTAATATACGTTGAGGGCGAGGGTACCCCTAAAGTTGACAAGGAGGCTTTGGCAAAAGCAGGCATCGAAGGAGTCAGAGTGTATGGGAGAAAGGCAAAAGCAGGAGAAAAAGGCAGTTACTTTGATGAAGGAGCCTTGAAGCAGGCTCTACAAGCGCTCATGGGGAAGAGAGATGGCCGATATAGCGGGCATATGAGGAGGAATACTTTGCTGTCTTGAAATAAGACGACCATTTAAGCTCATTATTTCTCCACTGTATGCCCCACCAGGTGTATCTCGGTTGACCCCGCCATCTGAGTAGAGTCCTTATGTGTCATCGCCACCTTGTCATTGCTAGGGACTCATATCGCTATTCTTTGATGGTGCATTGCGCCACTCATTCGTTAGTGCATTACATATCTCGTGGCGCATAACACTTTTCGCATACCAAGAGCATCACTATCTGTACTTCGATACCCCGCAATGTCCTCCAAGACGCGGCGTCCCTCGCAGTCTCTAGCAGACCGGCGGAAGGGCGAAACAGTGCGTGTTGTGCTGAGGAACACAATACAAGCAGCTCTAATCAGACCAACAGGCTCTCAGCGAGTTCGCGGACTATGTTCAAAGGCAACAGGGGCTTCGCAACAATCCCACGACTTCCACTACCACTTCCAAATCCGCCACCGCCGCTACGACTGACCACACCGAATTGGACATCCTCGACTCTCTAGATCTTGAAAACACTACCCCGACTGTACGACTACGGCATGTTCTACTAGATGAAGTAGCAGACACCGCCAATGATAGCATAGCTCAGCTGAACAAGCTGATCGGCACACGGCTGGACGAAGGCCGGAACGAGACTCTATTCGACATTGGACTTGAGGACAATGGCGACTCAATGGGATTCGAGAAGAAGCAGTGGGATGTGGCCTATGCACGGATACTAGCGATCGCGAAAGAGCAAAAAGCAGAAGTACGAGTACTGATGACGCGGAATGTTGGCACGACTGTGGGAGAAGGTGTCGAGGTTGGTCCTGCGAATGAGAAGGACAAGAGTCTGTCTGGCAAGGTCATGATCAGGCGAATACCGGAAGAAATGGACGATGTTATTGAGACACGAATAGCGGTGGTTGGTAATGTCGATGCTGGAAAGAGTACTATGTTGGGTGTGTTGGTAAAGGGTGGACTCGATGATGGTCGTGGGAAAGCAAGGGTCAACCTGTTCCGACATAAGCATGAGATTGAGAGTGGAAGGACTAGCTCGGTGGGTATGGAAATCATGGGCTTTGACACCAAGGGCGATGTCGTGGCTGCCACTGTGCCAGGACGAAAGTTGTCGTGGGAGGAGATTGGAAAGCGTTCCGTAAGTCGAAAGAATGAGTTGCAAAGTTAGACGTTGCTGACAACGATGCAGGCCAAAGTCATTAGCTTCTCCGACTTGGCTGGGCATGAGCGTTACCTACGAACTACAGTCTTCGGCCTGCTCAGCAGTGAGCCCAACTACTGTCTGCTAATGGTCGCAGCCAATAACGGCTTAGTTGGAATGAGCAAAGAGCATCTTGGTATTGCTCTAGCCCTCAATGTCCCTGTCATGGTGGTCATCACCAAAATCGACATATGTCCCCCTCAAATCCTGCAGCAGACCATCACACAGTTGACCAAGATCCTCAAGTCGCCTGGTGCGCGTAAGATCCCGGTCCTCATCAAGAATCGCGAGGACTGTATCAACACGGCTACTCAATTCGTCAGTCAACGGATATGTCCCGTCTTCCAGGTTTCCAACGTCACTGGTGAGAGTCTTGACCTCGTCCGCGAATTCCTCAACATTCTTCCACACCACGGCAATTACAATGCCGACGCTCCTTTCGAGTACCATATCAGCGACACCTTCTCTGTTCCCTTCGTGGGTACAGTGGTGTCTGGGGTGGTCAAGGCCGGCGTCATTCATGCTGGAGACACCATTCAGATTGGTCCCGACTCTCTAGGCATGTTCCAGACGACCACTATCCGCTCCATTGAGCGGAAACGAATACCAGTCCCAGCATGCTCTGCTGGCCAATCTGCCTCGTTCGCCTTGAAGCGAATACGGCGAAAGGAAGTGAGGAAGGGTATGGTCATATTGCCATCCATACTCAACGCACCTGCGCAGCCAAAAGTATACCGCGAGTTTGTTGCGGAGGTGCTGATCTTGTCGCATGCTACGACCATCAGACCAAAGTATCAGGCTATGCTACATGTTGGACCTGTGAGCCAAACATGTGCTATCATTGATATTGACCGCGATTATATACGGACTGGTGACCGGGCACTAGTCGCTTTCAGATTTGTACAAAGACCTGAGTTTTTGACAAAGGGTGAGAGGATATTGTTCCGCGAGGGCAGAACAAAGGGCTTGGGCATTGTCAAGGAGGTCGGCTATGATCCAAGCAAGCCTCTCAATCCGGAATCGAAAAAGGATGGTCATGGCCAGGCTTCTGTGAATGAGAACACTCTCCCAATGGCTCCAGCTGTTGCAGTGAAGTAATAGTTGAAGCAGTGGTCTCTAGCTAGCATTGCTCAACACATTGTATTAATCCGCAACTTGTGACTTGTGTACCAATACTTTGTGGTTTGCAGTCTCATCTGTACTGTCAAGGCCACCTCGAACACAATTGCCGAGCAGTGATCATAAAATAAGCTCTGAAACGCCCCCCTGTTTCAGCCAAGCGCCTCGGAAGTGGGGACCAACGGTTTGATCGGCGAATGTGAAACAACACAAAACCTGAAATCGTGCAAGGCTGATCAGCTTCGGAGTGACTCATTGATTGTACCCTAAGCTTTGGCACCACAGGACTCGAGATGATACTGCTGTGAAAATGTAAGAAGCAACAAAAGCACAACTAGAAATATCCAAATGCTTCTATGCATAGGCAAGCATTGGCGCTTGCGCGTGCACGACAAGGATAGGGGTGGTCCCTGAGAAAGGCGCCTACGTTTGCGCAGTCTCTTGCAGGTCGTTCTACATCCACTATTGCCAAGCGGAAACAAAGCTGACAAAATCCGCTGCCTTTAGTGGGGGTGACACAAAATGATTATTAAGAAGCACAAAGTTTCCAGGCTGAGTACTGCCTTGCACTTGCATCCCTGTATTACCGTAGTCTTTTTCTTATACCCTTTGTTCGAAGCGTTAATTTCAGGATCTGAAACACGACATTGTCACACTCGATCTGAAACTTGACCTTTGCGTTACACACAAATGCCGCCGTGAGGTCATAGGTCATCTTACCTCGACCCTTGCTTATGGTTTCATTTGATCTGCAAGCGCTCGTTGTTGTTCGCCTTTCCTCTTCCTCTTGTTTCTTTGTCACCTTTCGCATATTCGTGACGGATACTCGACGCCACCTCTTATCACGACTCGAAAGCTTGTTTACTCGACTCCAATACAGAACTGAAACAACGAACAGCTACATGAAACTACTCGACTCTATATCATCATTGACAGAGTAAGTTTACTTGTGCTCTTGGGTTTGTTCTAGGGCAAGGCAAGGGCAACAGCGGGCAAGAGCAGGAAGGCACAAAGGTCATTCGACATTGTGAACTCGTTCCTTCTCATTGTCAGAACTTCTGGACCCGCTCTTTTGGATAGGAAATCTATCTCACACTGTGCTGGTTGATATTGTCAACGCGACATATTCATCACATTAACCATTAGCATTACACGCGACACAAAGCGCGTCAATTCGGATTTGATCTTCGACATCACACCGGCTTCGACTACATCACAATATCAGCCACTTCTCAACATCCACCATGACACGTCTCGCCCACTACGTCTCCACCTCCAAGGTACTCCTTATTGCCAGCCTTCTCCTCCACCAATCTCACCTCACCAACGCCGTCTCCCTCTCCGACTTCATCCCCGAAGCCTCGAACCTTACCACAAGCTGTGAAGCCGTCTACACCGCACAGATTCCAGGATGCAACGCGATCGACTTTCAGTCACCGACCAGCACACAAGCCACCTGCAGCTCATCCTGCATCGAAGCATTGGTCAACACGAACTCACAGGTCTATACCGCATGCTCAAGCGACCCTCAAAATAACGTCCAGCTCATAGCTGCATTCTTGAATGGTGCTGGCATCCAAGATTTGTGTCCGAATGTCGTCGTGACAACATTGGTAGCTGGCAATTACGTGCAGACAATTACTCCGTCGACTACTTCATCTGGAAAGATCACTGCGACTGTCACTGCTGACGGCAATGGAGGTGTTATTGCAGCAAGCACCACGACTACTGTGACGTCAACTTCAAGTCTGTCTGGGATGACTATGGGTAGTCAGGTCATGGCGAGGACATCTGTTCTGGTCGTTCCAAGCTCTGTGAGTGGCTCGATGAGTGATGGCATTATAGTCGACACACGCACTCCAACAGTACAGATGTCGACACACCCTGCGTCCACGGTCACTTCTGTTGCTACTATTACCACCAGCACAACCAATAGTCATGTCGTCACGACAACGTCACCATCAGCCACGAATACAGGGTCAGCACTCAATACTATTGCTTCCACAACCACGACGATAGTCTCTTCGACAACGCCCACGTCCAATACTCCATCGTCTTCGACTTCTTGTGCCAGTGCTGAGCACGGAGGCTCACCCTTCAACTACTGCACCACGAATGGCAATAGCGCATCGTCTGTCCATATCATAGATTCAGCAGCTCTTGCACTTGTCGTTGGGATGGGTGCGTTATTGTTCCTTGTATAAGCGAGGACGAGTGTGACGAATGAATACGACTGGAGAATATGAGTAATGATTTGATTTGTTTATGAGCATAGCATGGCGACGAGCATGGAAATGGGCACGGCATGGCATGGTAATGGAAAATACCCTATGGGATGATGGATGCATGGTTTGAGGCATCTCCACTGAGCATGATGCGTCTTTTTTTTGAGTAATACTGCTGGTCTGCTATCTTCTTCTTCAGATCGTGGGAGGAATGGCTTTGGTCAGGAAATCACCTTCTGTTAAGCGAGTCGTATCGAGGCGGAACTACAAGGAGTTTCAAGCGTTGGGGGTGACGAGGAGGATAGTACGAAGGATCGAGTATATTGACGCTGTTCTGAGCGTCCTCTGGTGTTGAAGCACCTATATTGTACATAATGCTCCGAATACATGATGACCTTTTCTGATGCAAATACCTTCTCTTAAATAAAAAGTGAAGCGGGTCCCACATGGACCTTTGAATTAGGAGCGTTCTCCATTAAAGATAGGTTTCATAATATTCTCCTTACTTGCGAAAGAGTTTAGTATTCTTGAGGTTATTGTGATGCAGTCTTTGTACTTGTTTGTTGATTGCAGCCTTGAAAAACGTAATCTGCACTTTGCAGCTATTGTGAGCCCAGGAATATACTATGCCACTATTGCCCACGAACTTAATTCCCAGTAGTAGTGAAACTCAGCCATGTCCATTGCCGCAGGACGTGGTGTCGTTGAAGTGATCGTTGTTACCACAGCGCAAAGACAATTCGGTCGGCATGGACATGGCGTGCTGAAGGTAGGTGTTGTGAAGGTGCTTGAGATACTGAAAGGCAGTCGTGTTGCGTCGGTAGTTGTGAGGTCTGCTCTTTCGGGAGGGGAGGATTCGAGGCAAGCAGTGCATGATCATCATACGGGATTGGGAAGGCAACACGAGCTTCGGCACCATCGATGCCATAGCAGAGAGTAAGGAGATGATCAGATATTAGTAGAATTGTCTGGTCAGTCTACCGAGAAGGCTAGAAAGTGCCCAAAGGTCATGGATAAAAATGTCCCTTGCTCCAGGTAGTTGTCATGGCTCGTTCTCACACCTACTCATAGCCATTTCGGGGGTCCAGTGACTTTCGTGAGATGATCACCATTAAGATCTTTGATCATCTTGCCCAATCCTCCATGACTGTGTTTGTCAATTAGCATTCTTCATCCAGCGCATCAGCCCTAGATCGTTACTCACCTATAATCCTTCTCATTCCACATATCCTTATGGTACTTGACCGTCTCCATCCACGCCTCCCTCTTGAATCTATCCTCACCCTCCCCAACCATCTTCCCCTCCAACTCCTTCTCATTCACAGAATCCGGATCCGGCTCCAGCGTCAAACTAATCAGACTATTCACCGGCTTCGTCATGCCCAAAATCTTAGGCGTATACTCCTGCCTCATCTTGAAAATGAGCGTCTTCGGCGTGCTCTCCACAACCTCTGTCCCTGTCGTCTTGCTCGAAGCAAACAGAATCGGAATACCCCACCATTGTCCTGCGATCTTGTAGCGCGTGTCACAGTAGGATAGGGGGTCGTCGTAGACGGAGTCGCGGGCGTAGACGAGTATGTCTTTTGTGGAGGCGCTGCCCGAGTAGAGGGAGGTGATGCGCTTGATTATTTCTTGACGCACGGGAGAAACTTGCATAGAGCGCTCGGGGTGGGGCTCGTAGTCGACGCCGGTTTTGGAGTTGAGGTGGGCATTGGGACCAGTGGGGTCGTGGCCGGTGAGTGCTTGAGGGTCGGGGCGGTGTTCGTACTTGTCTTGAAGTGCTTGGGCGTGGGATTGGTCTTGGGTGCCTTGGCCGGGTGGGTCGAGTTGAGGCATTATGACGGTGTTAGTGGTAGTACTAGGAGTGAGATTGAGGGTAGTAGCGAGGGTGGATGTAGATGAAGGATGAAGGATGGAGGTTGTGTATGGGAAAGACGAAGCCCATTCGTCGACGTCATGAAATGGAGTGAACGGAGCTGAATCCGCTGGCCAAGACTATTTGCGAAACCTCTAACAACAACAATATTGATAATAATGCCAAAGGCAATGCTGAGGCACTTTCGCCGTACCAAATTCTCACAACTACGCAGGATGGCCTCCTATTCCTATTCATATTCCTCTTCCTCGCGATCGCCACTCCTCGTAGTGATTGGCGCGACTGGTACAGGAAAATCCCAGGTACTTGCACTACAACCCTTCTCTAAACACTTTGACCCACCAATACAGGCAGCTTGCGGTTGACCTCGCACTGCGCTTCAATGGAGAGATCATCAACGGAGACGCCATGCAAATGTACGATGGACTGCCCATTATCACCAACAAGATACCAGTAGATGAGCAGAGAGGAATCAAGCATTATCTACTAGGATGCGTTGGCCTTGAAGAACCTACGTGGAGAGTGAGCAGATTCGTGCGAGAAGCGCTCAAGACGGTAAAGTACATAAGACACCTTTCTAGAAAATTTGACTGATCGCTATGCGACAGGTCGAAGACATTAGAGCAAGAGGAAAACTACCGATACTAGTCGGTGGCACGCATTACTACACACAATCCCTCCTCTTCAACGAGAGCCTGGTCCACTTAGACGACGCTCTCGACTCAGAAGACGAGGGCAATGCAAAAGAGGCAGAAGCAGACAGTGACCAACGTTGGCCAATACTCGCAGCATCCACGCCCGAAATCCTAGCAAAGCTCAATGAAATCGATCCTCTAATAGCACAAAGATGGCACCCCAATGATCGGCGAAAGATACGGCGGAGCATGGAGATCTTCTTACAAACTGGCAGAAAACCGAGTGATATTTATGCTGAGCAAGAAGCGCGGCGAGCTGGAAATAAAAACCAGGAGGCAGATGACACAAGAAAGACGATGAATGATAGTGAGACACAAGGAAACACATCGTCAGAAGCAACAGGTCTTCGTTTTCCAACTCTCCTTCTATGGCCGCATGTACCTCGTCCTATACTGAACTCGCGCCTGGATGCGCGAGTCGACAAAATGCTCACATCAGGCTTACTGGACGAAGCCAAGTCTCTGCACAATTTCTCCAACTCTCTCTCCACTCGTCTCGTCCACCCTGTCGACGAAACAAGAGGCATCTATGCAGCAGTAGGCTATAAAGAGTTCAAGCCCTATCTCAACAGCTCGACCTCTCCGTCCCCAGCGGACAGCACAATAGCAGACGAAACAAAGCTAGAAGTCCTCAAACAAGAAGCAATAGTTACAACAAAAGCAGCTACGCGACGCTACGCCAAGAGTCAGATACGTTGGATACGCATTAAACTCGTCAACGCGCTGGCAGACGCAAATATACAAGCAGATACAGCCTTGACTGCACAACAAAATCGAGCAACACTATACATCCTCAATGCCTCCGATCCTTCACCGGCCACCTGGTCAACGCAAGTCCTCGAGCCATCAGCCCGCTACGTCTCAGCCTTTTTATCATCTCTCACCACCTCACTAGCACAAATCATTCCAGCACAACTCCATCCACCGCAATCAAACTCATCAACACTGCCAGACCCCCTCAACGAAGCCCACTCCCTCGGCCCCGAGTACATCAGCACACTCACACCCCTACGCACCACGGATCTCGGAAAAGTTGGCGACTGGCAAGTCAAGACATGTGACGTTTGTGGTATAAGTGCTATAAGAGAGGAGGAATGGGAGAGGCATTTGAGTAGTGGGCGACATAAGAGAGCTGAGAAGGGGGTGGCGAAGAGGAGGGAGAGGGATAGGGTGTTGGCGGAGCGGGGAATTAGCGATCAAGTATGCTCAGGAGGACATGGCATTGTGAGGAGGTGAATGTTAAGTTGGGTGGTATGGATCGTGAAGCTGCACGGTTCATCTAAAGACAATTCTGCTCGCAGTTCACCACTCGCCACAAATCATAGCCCTGTCCAGTGCGAAAATGACACCATCGCGAACATCTTAATCATGTCTTTTCCTTGGCCATTGTCCGCTATATCATTCATCGCAGCCTTGTTACAAAAGCGATGAGAACAACTACAACTCAGCTTCCACAATCATTTTCTGCTCAAAGTGACTAAGACGACGAAAGATTGATCACGAAGAAAGCAAGAGCCCTTCATCAAGCAAGCAGATGGAAGACTGAACAGCATCCAGGCAGAAGACCAATGTAGGGCAGAAAGAGTTCCAAAAGTCCCATTACGTTTCGTTTGATTCGGTCGTTGCAGCAGAAAGAGAAGATAGGAAAGAAAAGTACGAAACGCGCTCCGCAACATTCGCGTACCATGCTGGGTTGCCCTTCTTCCTCGACTTCGCTGATTGTCCAGTGAGCAATGGACAATATCCTGCACATCTTTGTGCTCCAGCCAAGTCACTTACCACATCCTTGGACTCTTCCAGTCTAGACACGTTCTAAAACATTGTCTGAAAAGTCTCGTCATCCTCCTTAACCTTCTGCTTGTTCCCGAGATCCGCCGGCTTATGTCTGAACGTAAACCCAACAAACAAACTCTTATTCATCTTCTCCCCCCTATCCGCCATATCCTCCAATTGTCTCTGCTTCTCATGCACCTCCTTATACTTGGCCATATCCTTCTCATTACCAAAGTCATCAAAGTAGCCAGCATCTGTCTCGCCTTCCAACTCAGGAATGAATGGTGGTCGCTCGCCTTTCGTAGGGTCGCGCAAGTCGGCAAAGTTGACTTCGGCAAAGTATTTATGTGCTTTGATTTCGTCAAAGGAGTGGAAGCGTTTTTCGGGGGTGGTGATGCAGCGACAGATTAGATCCCAGGTGCGTGCACTAAGGAAGTAGTTTGGATCTTCGTACACGGGCTTCTTGAAGACTTTCTTCCATTCTTTCAGGTTGCGCCAGGTCTCGTCTACGGTGGCACCGGCGAAGGGTGGATAGCCTGCTAGAGCTTCGAACAGCATACAGCCGAGCGACCAGTAGTCGACAGTAAAGTTATACGCAGTTTTAGAGTTGCTAGACAGGACTTCTGGTGCCATGTAATCCGGACTGCCTACGATAGATTTGGCGTAGTTTGTGTCTTGAGCTCGAAGGGCGCGGTAGCCTTGCTGACGATCGGAGACTGTGCGTTGGTCCATTGGTGTGCCAGCGGTGAATGGGACAGGTGTATTTCCAACCTGTTCTAGGCGAAGACGCATGGATTCGATTTTGGCAGGGACAAGCATACCTGCCGCGAGACCAAAATCGGTAAGCTTGACGTGCCCAGTGCCATCGATGAGGAAGTTTTCGGGCTTGAGATCACGATGGATATAGCCAAGTTGGTGGAGCGAGTCTACACAGGCGAACATTTCTGCAATGTAGAACCTGGCATGTCGGTTGTGTAGGACGCCTGTGTTGTTAAGCAATGTTCGGAAATCTCCTCCTGGTACGTATTCCTGTTTGCTATGTCAGCTAGTTCTTGGAAGCCTCCAGATCAAACATCTTACCATTGCAAGATAGATGCTCCTGTCGTCCTGGAAAGAGTACAGCAACCTGACAAGCCAATCGGTCTTTGCGTTCGTAAGAATATCACGTTCAGTCAAGACGTGGCGAACCTCGTCCATCTTGAAAAGCAGCTTCTTGCTCATGACCTTGAGTGCACAAACTTCACGCGTATCCTTTTTCTGCGCCAAATACACCTGACCATATCCTCCCTGGCCGACTTGTGTCAGAATCTGGAAGTCACCATATCGCAGACGCGTTCTGCGCTTCCTCAGATATGCGCGCTCTCGTCCGAGGTATTTCGTCAATGATGCTTGGTATTCCGGGTCTGAGCTCTGCATTTGCGCATCAAATTGATTCTGTCTTGTCTGGCGATTGTGGACGTAGCTGAGGAGATCAAAGTAGTAGTCCAGGAAGTCTTGGTTTGATTAGCGATCGTCCCATGTTTCAGCTGATTTGAGCTTAACATACAAAGCTGTGTAACATTTGCCAACCTCTTAACTGATGGCTTCTGCAACTTCTCAAGAACGTCCGGTGTCAATCCTCTGGGTACTGCCTTCGCCGAACCTTGCTCCTTCTTATAGATCTCCGAGCGCGACGCTGCAGCAGAGTTGTAATTTGCTTGAGACACTGGTGGTGTATTCTCCTTGCCAACCTTTGTAGGGCTCCCAGGAGCAAACCTTTTATCTTGTATAACGCTTGCTCTGAAATCGTTCGACACGTCTGAAGTCAACGGGAGTCGCTCTTTTGTAGGTGAACCAGGCGCGTCTTTGAAGTTTTGCAGAGTTGATCTGCTTGGGTTTCCTCCTGTTGGTGCTAGCCTCATGGCATTTTCGAAGGCATCAGGCAGGTCGTGTGCACCTGGAGGAGCCTTCTTCTTGCTGGGACTGCCGGCAGGAGTGTGTGTGGGTGAGACGAAGCCCATTTGCTGAGGAGTTGAAGGTCGTTCATCGTGGGCGATGCGAGTGTGGACTAAAGGAGGAGGCATTGGGAGTTTGAAGTCGCCTTTCGAAGGAGAGGCCGATGTCGCCATCGCGAAGTATCAGGACGTTACTTCCACTGTCTCTTCTGACCAGCAGTATACCACAACAAGAACGGGCTCAAGAGGTTCGAGGTTGTCTGAAGTTGGAATGCCCTTTCCGTTTGTTGTGACAACAAAAGGGGAAAGGACGATTGACCTTTGACATGTGACGACCTCAAGCAGCAACAAGGCAGGGCAAGGCAAGCACGACCTCAGCCGTCGAAGGCTATTATTTGTCCGTCCGCTGACCATCACTTCGATATTCTTACAGACTATAGTTCTCTGTATGCAGATACACCTCCTCCACGTCCTGCTTCTCCCAAATCAATGTCTGAAGCCCGGCAACTGCATTAGCAACGTCGGTTCTCATGCTCGGCGGCCCACAAACAAACACACTGTTTCTTCTTCCAAAGTTTGCGCTCAGCTGCTTTAGCATCAAAGCAATCTCTGGTCGTCCATAATCTGTATGCCAGTCCACACTCGGCCTAGCTTCTTCAGATCGAAAGTCATACTCCGTCAAGGCTTTGTGTAGGACTGTATTGATAGAAGTATCGAGTGTCAGCCCACTTCCACCTGGTTGACGTTTCTTTTGTATCGTGAGTGGTATCTGTGGTTCCAGATGTGCCTCGGGTAATGGCGATATCGCATCTTCCTTCGTCTGGCTCAGGGGTTGTTCCCTGCCTGCACCACCTGCAGGATCCTGCTGGAGAGACGTCTCGTGCCTGGCGTTCGTCTGACTGGAGTGATGCGAACGCCTGCTCCTTGGACTCGTCGTCAATTCCTGGAACATCGTGTTCACCTTTTCTTCGAACGAATTTCCCACCGCTCGTTCTGGTGAGTTTGCGCCCACAAGCTCATCCGTGCCAGTCAGCCTTTTCGCTGCTGTAATATAAAAATGACATTTCATGCTACGAGGAGGTGCATATTGGCGACAGATACGCAATTCCTCTTTGAACCAGGACATTACCTCCGGTCTCTTCATAGCCCATACGACCTGCACTGTCCGTGTGGCTGCCTTGCCTTGTCTCATGTGCTTGATGAGATACAAAAGATGGCTTGTCAATGCTGTGATACCACTTCCACCAGCAATCAGCAAGACGTGATCGAACGAGTCCAGCGATCGTGTCATACCACCATACGGACCATCCAGAAATGCTCTGTACGTATGCAAAGGTCCATGCTCAATCGCAGCCTCCAGCACTTTTCTCGTGAACCCGCGAAAAGGTCGAAAGACCAACGTCATATCTTTGTAACCCTCGCCATGTTCGGAAGGAAACTCACTGCTGCAAAGCGACGTAATTGTGAAAGGATGGTTCTCGAATACTGATATTCCAGGTAATCTTAAATAAACATACTGACCAGGTTTCCACTTCTTTCGTGTAGCAATAGTCACCTTTATTGCATCTTCGGGTAGTACAAGGATCGAAGCTTCATCGCCGATGAGCCATGCCAGCCGCCAGTAGTTTGTCCAATTTAGAAAGAAGATGCCTCTGAGCAGGTATGAGAAGAGCCATATAGCCACTGTAGCCCAGAGGTAATTCCATGATGTGAGGTAATTATTGCAGTGCCAGAAGAGCATAGCGAGGAAAACCGCCGCAACAGGGACATGAACGATGACAAAGACTTCGTACACCCAATGCCTCAGCCACGGCAACGAATGAACACAAAGGAAGAGTAGCGGCACGAGCGCAGCAACACCTATCCAAGTTCAAATCAGCAAACACTCCTCGCACATTCAGAGACAAACTCCTCACCACTACCATAAACATACCCGCCCCTCGCCAACTGATACAACCCGCCAAACACGCTTCTACTCTCCTCCGTCTCCCAAATCGGCGTCACAAAAAATGGCACCGTATGCACCAGCCCAAGAAACAAACAGATCCAGCCGCCCCACCGATGCAGCACATTCAACCGCTCATGTCCCATCCCCGTGATCAAGCTGATCAAATTCGCCTTCATACTCAGCGCAAACAGCCATGGCAGCATAGCGACGGCGATCATGCCTGCTCGAATTGATACTGGCGGCGAGCCGTTCGATATATCTTGCCAGTATAGAGGGCGTGGGATGAAGGTGTAGAGCGTGACGAAGGCGAAGGCTGCGGTGATGATAATCAGGGCGGGTAGGGAGGGGAAGATCATTGGGCGCCAGTCTGCGCGGAGTGGGATAGGGATGTTGGGGATGGTGCGGTAGACGATGTAGCGCACTAGTGCTGTTGTGGTGTCGAATATCATCGCGATCCGACTGCGTTTCGTCTCCTGCTGCGCCATCTTCTCGACATGGCAGGGGCTGAAAGCAGCAGGCGGCGCACGAACTCCAGTCGCCATTTCTCCTCCACTGTCTCGTGCCTCTCCGCTGGACGAAGGCGAAGCGACCAACCTCATCTTATCCGTCCAGAGCAAATAGAACCGCTTCGTCGCGGCGCAGCAGAGAAGCAGCAGGCAGAAATATGTCCAACCGAGAGCGTATTTGGCTGATTGAGACCATGTTTCTGTGTCGAGGAGGCCGGTGGGGTTGGTCGTGTTGTAGGGGGTGTTGATGTGTTGAGTATTAAGAGTTGGTATGGCGAAGTTGGTTGAGGGTGTGTTGAGCGCGTTGTGGGTTTCGATGTGTTGGTGGTCAATTATAGAAAGAGTGTCGCGAGAGGGGTGTGGTGGTGTGAGTCGCATTGTTGCGCTGTGAATGGCCGTCCTGGACAGCTTGCGGAAAGCGTGCATGCTCCAATGTGATGATACTCATTAACAATCGTTCAAGCGCATACAGTCACAGCAAGTCAGGCACTGCGCTGCGTGAAGTATGCAGCTGCAATGCGAAGTCGCAATCGCAGGCTGGGAGTCATACAGTACGATTACATGCACAAGGTATCGCAAAGGTCTAGTTAGAAGGATCACTGCCCAAATCGTCCATCTAGGATATCGATTATTTCTAGTGACAAGATCAACAAATGGCGCTTCCTGAAATTGCGAGAAAGAGAGAAACGAAATAGAGCGATAGACGCAGCACGCGAAACGCTGGCAAGTCACTCTTCAACGCAAGCACAGACATTACAGCATCCGCTCCACTCAGCCGCATACATACATACCCTAAAGACAGGGGTGTGCGAAGAATTATTGGTGGTGCTCCCAGCAACAGAAGTAGATAGGCTGGAGTACTTGGTTAGTGCCTGGAGAAGGTTGGAGCATGTGGGTAATGCCAGGTCATTGTACGACGTTGTGTCGTTGCGGGGTTTGTGATTGGTTGGGTGTTGTCCAGGTGATTGGTTGGGTGTTGTAGTGGGCGAGAGGTAGAGAGGGATGCTGGGATGTTATAGGATGGTGTAAGCGCTGAGACATAGTTTTGTGTAACGTCGCGGGAATTTGAGCTTGTAGGTACCTGCTTCTATCGTGGCCATAGTCGAGATCAGTGATACAAAGGATACAAAGTGGAAAGAAATTGGGGAGAAGAAAGAAGAGGAGAATATGGAATAATACCAATGTTTTGTCATCTTGTGATCCAACAGTCTATATCCCTACAAAAGCCTCATGCCTTTTTCTCTCCCCATATTCCAATGTACCTTGAATCCCAAGTAGTGTCATAGTGTACACAATCCCATCGCAGTGCCCCCAGGATATATTGACGTTTCCAATCCTGATAAACGCCAGCCAGCCAAGCCGCTCAAAGCAGTCTAGTGCGGCCTCAACCAAAGCAATTCCAAAACCGCATCCATCTTCCCATCCACTCCCCTCTTAATATAGATCTGCTGCACACTGCCATCCTCCTGCACCACACTCTCCTCAATAATATAGCTTTCCTTCTCCTCACCCTCAACCAGCAACGGTCTCAATTTACTGAATTTGTGTTCGAATACCCGGTTGACCCTATACGCCTCACCATCTGTACCATCCGTGACCAAATTCCACGTCTTTTCGAAGCCAGACATCCAGATCCCGGGGTCGATATCTTTCTTCAGCTGGACGAGTGAGAAGCCATTCGACAGCATCATATCATCAAATTGATAGCGGTAGAAGAGACATTCTTGGCCGCAAATCGAAGCGACAGGCATTGCTCGCTCCGGAGGCGCCCAGATCCAAGTGTAGAGATGGTGCAGGGTCGTGGGTCGGAAGCCGCTTTCCATGAATCCTTGAGAATTGCCACGGACATCCATTTGGTAGAGATCTGGATCTAGTTGCAGCTTGGCATGGGAATTTTTCATGACGCAAGATGCGGTGATGTAGTCGCCTCCATCCCATTCGTTTGCTTCTGCGACACATTCGTCTGCGTGTTCGCCGACGATGCCGGCGAGCGGTGTTGATAAGAAGATACCTGCGCCGCCGAATGCCATCCAGCCAATGTTCATGACTTGGCTAAAGTCCTCACTGAGCGTGCCGACCCACGTGGGCACACTCGAGTCGTAGCGAGTTCTGAAGCGTTCGACGAGTCGCGAGAATGATGGTATGAATGTGTCGTCGTCCATTGCTACCATCCATTCGGTTTGAGGAGTGCGCAGCTGGTACATTCGTCTCCAGAGCATAAAGTAACATCGGATCCAGCTGAGGTCGCACTTTTCGATGGTGACGTCGATTCCTAGTGATCTTGCTTCAGTTGTCAAGTCACGCATGACATTTTCGTCTTCATCTTGTCCTGTAGTGACGAGCAGTTTTGCGCCTGTGTGGCCGAGTGCATACTGTAGTTTGGGCAACGCAGTGCGAAACCGCTCCATTTGAGTGGAAATACCGAAGAAGAAATGGCTGCCATCGACTTTTGGTGTGGTGGGTGCTTCCAACGTGAGAGTCGGCGAGCAGTAATTCAAGTCAACGGAACCACCACCCGAATGCATGTTCTGCATGCCAGCGAAGAGAGGTTCGTTGACTGTGTTCATTGACGATGTTGATTGTGTTTTGACGCTGCTCGATTGCTTTGCGACGATAACTCGGCGTGCATAGTCGAAAGAGGAAGAGAGGTGATATTTCTCTGCCAAGTAGGAAGAATCCACCGAGCACAGTCGCGCTGTATCCTGCACCACATTACCAGTCCTCCAGGCTGATGGCATTACAGGTCGCGGTAATTTGGGTATTGGATACGGAAAGAAATAACTGAGTCCTGCTACTACGATCATGGCCATTGTGATGATAGCAGCCACTCTGGAAAGTAAATGACGACGTCGCCATGACCATACATCGTCCGGATTGAGCATTTCGGCGACCGACCATTTCGACATTGGCTTTCCTATGAACTCTGAATATCGACGATTGATGCCAATTTCGGTAGTGTCGTCGGAGCCAGAGTCGGACTGTCTGAAGTCAGTCATGTCAAGGTTTCGCAATGGCGCTGAAGAGCTTCTGCGTCTCACAGCTTCAGATGTAGGGGTGTAATCAGTAGTGATCGAGGTGACTCGATAGTGACTCTTGTACGGCATGGTGGACAAGACCAAGTAGCTGTGTGACGCGTCCCCTCGTCTCGTGATTGGGATATTTATGGCAGGACGAGTAAGCTGAGCAAGGCTGTAGGAACGCAAGGTACTTGACCAGAATAGGTGGTAAGAGCCGATCGATCGATCGTCGAACCGCAGGGGAGAGACTAGAAGCAATGAGGAATGCTGCAATGAGTTCTGGTATGCTGAGAAGATCGAAGCTGGCGTATGATTGATGATGATGATGATAGAGCAGGATAAGTCGTTGGTTGATGAGCTCGCTTAGTTGCTTCTCTGAAACAAGGTATCGATGTACTTACTATACCCCTCGCGGCAAAACAGAAACTTGGCCGTGTAGAGTTTGTGGTAGTACCGATTGACGAACAACCTTGGGAAGCCTCGCTGATGGTATAGCTATGTTTGTTGTGTTGACACGATTATAACTGAAGATGAAGGCTGTCCAAAAATGTCAAAAGTCGAAGGAATAGAGTTTGTCTGGAATCTTGTTTATTTCGACACGGGGTGAACTGCTCAACCTTGTTTCGGACCCTTTCTTTTAGCGTCTATCGCTTAGCTTGTCGCGTGTCATGATTCTACTTCCGCCAAACGCTTAACAATAGACATTTACTCTTCTCAATTTGCACTCGTTCAGGTCAAGGCTCACGGCTCGCATACTCCTGAGAAAATCTCACCATACTCAAATCCCACATCATGTTCTATCTACTGATGCACAGAATACAGCCAAGACCAGCCACGTGTACAGCTAAGCGAATCTGACGACACGGCATGAGATCGCCCGCTTCAGCGTGGCGTAGCATAGCGGGTCGTCGATTTTAGCCACAGATGAAATGCGGCTAAACCCCTGAAGCCACACAACCACACGAATCTGAAACATGGTCTAGCCAAGAGGCATCCACGCTACGTAATAGAACTACTCCCTTACCGATAGTCGGAAGTGCCTCCGTCAGAAAAGTCATCACACCCATTGGAAACGCATCTCAAACATCATCGACTTCCATCTTCTTCACACCACCACAACCATGCCATCCACAACAAACACCACCACCACCACAGCTCCACCACCACACACTCTCACCCTCCCACACGCCGTAATCGCAACCCTCGCACCCTCCGCGTACCTCCTCGCCCACCTGCACCCCTCCACCCCAAGCACACCACCCACCCGCCCGTCCAACCGCACCCCCTCCACCTTCCGCCCACCAACCTGCGCAACAGGCTCTCTAACCCATTGCGCCGGCAGCGCGGTCGTCCGCGTCGGCGACACCGCAGTCGTCTGCGGCATCCAAGCCGAAATCCTGCTCGCCCGCGACATTGCCGATCCGCCGCGCGACTGCACCGATGCAGAGCAACTAGCGCGATTGCAGCTGTTAGTGCCGAATGTGGAATTAGCGACGGGATGCTCGCCGAGTCATTTGCCGGGGGGACCGCCGAGTGGTGAGGCGCAGGTGTTGGTGCAGAGGGTGAATGGGCTGTTACATTCGAGTGGGGTGGTGGAGGTGGAGGATTTGAGGATTAAATATGTGAGACCGAGGGCGGGGGATGAGGAGGAGGAGGAGGAGGAGGAGGAGAAGGAGGATAGAGAAGAGTCGGTGGCGTATTGGACGTTGTATGCGTCGATACATGTGCTTTCGCTGTCGGGGAGCAGTAGCTTGATCGACGTGGCGTGGGCTGCGTTATTAGCGGCACTGAAAGATGTGAGATTACCTAAAGCGTGGTGGGATGCTGATCTAGAACGAGTGGTGTGTTCGGATCGACTAGATGAGACGCGAAAGCTGCAGTTGAGAGGTCGGCCGATATGTTGTACTTGGGGTGTATTTGTGGCTGGCAAGACGCAGATTGGGATGCAGAGTGGAGAGGAGCAGGACGCACAAGTCAAAACACTGAAAGATGGAAGCAAAGCATGGCTATTGGCTGATCCGGATGACTTTGAGGATCCACTTTGCAGGGAGACTATCACTTTGACGGTCGATGTGAGCACGTCGCCGACGAAGCTATTGCGGGTTGAGAAGAGCGGGGGCGGTGTTCTGGGTGTGCAGGATGTGAAACAGTTGATAGGACCTGCAACGGAGAGGTGGAAAGAGTGGTCGAATGTGTTGGGTTGATAGTATACTAGCACTCAACTCAGGTCCCCATCGCCAATCCCCTCAGCACCATGTCTCGGATTTCGCCATATCCAAACGTGGCAGCTCGGCTCTCAACGAACGGACCAGATTCAAAGTACGCCACGACAGCCATTCGAAGCCAGCTTGTCAATTTCCTTGACTTTGTTTCAGCGATCCAATATCCGCATCCAACTCCGAGCGACTCTCGTGACTTGAGCTCTAGGTTGTCTTTCGTGCACGCACATGTTGAGGCGAGTAGCGTACTGATGAATTCCGAGCATGCGCTCTCCGATTCATCCATGGTGCAGAGGAGGAAGCTGGAATCCGAAACACCACTTGGTTGCAGGCCTGTTTGGAGCCATGTATAATCAGAGCGACATCTTGCTTACCGACTTATAAGGCTGGAGAGAATGGTAAAGGCTACCATAAGACCCGATGAAAAGATAGACAGCGGAACAACGTGAATCGTGAGCATTTCCAGACGGAGTGTAAACACTTGGGAGCAGAGAAGCGAAAGACGTGACAGATTAATATTACGCGACACTTCGAGGATGTCAATACTGTTCGACTTGTAGTTGATTAATGGATTTAAATTGCCCTATTAAGTGCGCTCTATGATGTGCTTTCTGTGACCTATTCCTCTTGAGGTATGTATGCTTCGAAAAGATAATGTGTTCGACTATCTTTCACCATTTATATGCACACAATTCTGCCCGCCAATCGAACCTAAAATACGTATATTGGTATGCCGACTATGCCCCAGATCATCCACATTACCTCCCCGTGCATCTTCCCATCTCTTCCCCTTCTCCTCGCCCCCTACAAAAACGTTCACACTCTAAAACTCACCCCTAGCCAACCTCCTCCTCTCCAACCACCACCCGGTCCCAACAACGCCCAACGTACTCAAACTCAAAATGAGCTGAAAATACGGCGCATCCGGCATCCCCCCATCACTCCCCGGATACAAATAGCCACTCGCCTGCGTAATCCAATAAAGACTGCCGAAAAGCGCGGCCGTGTCAATGTCCATTGTTGCGCGCTCGAGGGCGGCGGCTGCGGTTGTCATTGCAGTTTTGCCGGGGGTTGTTGAGAGGGATTTAGTGGAAGAGGTGGAGGGGGTTGTGCCGACGGTGGATGTAGAAGTGTTTTTGGAGGGGGAGGAGTGAGTGGATTCGAGGGAGGAGGCGGAGTTGGGGTTTGTGCTGTAGGGGGAGCGGTGCAGGTAGTAGAGAGTTGAGAGGCCGAGGACGAGTCCTGTTGTCGAGGGAATAGAGGTCAGTCAGTCACATATCCTTTGAACAATATATATGCATAGATGTAAAGCATGACTGGCTAGAATTGGCTGTGTGGAAACCTTTGCCCATGTATCTTTCTTTTCTGCTTGCTACAGCAATTGCCACGAGCATGCGAGGACGGCACGATAGAGGGACGTGTGACATAAGGACACAAACATACCCATCGACATAGTCTGTCCATTATGGAACTTGGCATGAGCGGGCCAAGTAGGGTTGTAGACGTGAGTCTCGTTGAAGTCGGCGACGTAGCATGCTGTTGAGGTGAAGAGGCCGACGATGGTTAGGAGGGAGCGGCCGAGGGTGATGTGGGTGAAGGGGGTTGGTGAGGCGGACATGATGTAGTACGAGCTTGTTGTTGGTGTGGTGAGATACTAATGTCGTTGCAGAGGGATGTCCTTGATGTCGGTTGGGGTTTAATGGACGACGTCACGGCCAATGGATGTGCTTCGGATCTAGGCCCGTCAAAGACATGGGTATACAAAGTGTTGATACTGTATATTTTGGACATTCCAATGTTCTACTGATACACTTATATTGAATAGCAAGCCTGAACGCCTACGCTGTTGAAGGGGTATCTTATGCGCTGTATATGCCTTTTTGCCCAAGACTCCCAAAACTCACAACCAACGTCGATCAACACCACCACAATCACCAGCAGTTGAGTGCCCGGTATCGTTCGTCCACACTGATCTCACATCCGCCTACTTCCAAGTCGGCCTCTTCTCCTGTCCATACCCAGCAACTTCCTCCGCAGCACTATAGCTCTTCTGCTCACTCCTCCCATTCCTCGGTCCTCTCTCCTTCAAATCCTCCTTCAACCACCTCAACACAATATCACCTAGTAGCGAATTCCCCCTCTTCTCCACCGCATTCTTCTCCTCATTAAACTCCTCCATCGTCCCAAACTTCTTCACCTTGCCCAACGCCATATGTCCCAAATGCGTCGGCCACTCGGCCAAATTATCCAGAATATGCGTCGCATACACAATCGTGCAGGGCCGTGTCTCCGTCTCTCGCTTCAGAAACTCCAAAAAGTTCGCACGACTCAATAAGTCCAAATCGACTGTGATCTCATCAAGCAGCAGTACGCGCCAGGGACGTAAAAGTCCCATGGCGATCTGTACTCTTCGACGTTCTCCGTCGGAAACGGCGTGCATGCGCCAATTTGTGTCGATGTCGAGGATGTGGATGAGTTCGTCGCGACGCTCCGTGTAGTAGTCACCGCCGACGGAGGAGAGGAGGGCTGGGACGGCAATGTCGGTGCGGACGATAGGATTCAAGACCCATTCTACGCCGAGATAGGTGACGCCTTCGAGGGAGTCGGTGAAAGGGTCCAGGCCGGCGATTGTGACGGTGTTGGAGGGGGACATGCGTTTGCCAGAGAGGAGACGGAGGAGTGTTGTTTTACCTGCTCCGTTGGCTGAGGGAGGAGAGTGTGGTGTTAGTATATGTGGAAGGGATTGGTTGGAGTACTGGAGAAGGGTGTGATGGTACCTCCTATCAACAGTGTCCTGCTATGCGCTGGTAGTTCAAAGGAAACATCCTGAAGACCAGCACTGCCGTCTGGAAATTTGTAGCTGAGCTGCTTGACCTCGATTGAGGGGCCTTGTGTAGGTTGGACCATGATTGTATGAGGTGGGATGGTGAATAATGTTGATTGTTCCCGTTCTAGATCTAGTGGCAATAAGGATAAGGTAGAGAGAGGCTGCGACAGCAAATTAATCCTATTCTGCTGTATACGGTGTCAGCACCAAGTGAGAGAGTCTGAACATCGTTTAAACGAATGCGCGGCGGCCGTCATCGACATCGACATGCTGCCAAGCCTTGCTGGAGATCGTACCTGAAGATCGGGGATGTTGATCTTCTTCGAACCTTCTCTGCCGTAAACCACTACTTTCATTCTTCATTCTCGTTATTTGGAACACTCGGCGGAAGAGTGACCAACAGGTATATCTGGCTTGTCTGAGTGCCACTAATGAAGGTACACCAGCTTAACAAACTCCTGCTCAGGTGCATCTGCGACTCGATGCTTCATCATACTTAATTATTACGCTCATATATTACATTACTCGATATCAGGACCTCCAGCCCAGAACATCTCGCTCGACCAGAGCTTTCTCCATGCTTTCAATGTCGACCTAGATCTTCCAGTATCCTCTCCTCGAACATCAGTCACCTGCTAGGCCCAAGGCTTCTCCTGGAAGAAACTTCCCCAAACCTCTCCCTCCGAACCATCGACGAGCTCCAGCTCCAGAGCAGCATTTGCCTGAACAAACGCAATGTGGCTTTGCTTCAGGACTAACTCTTCATCTCCAACTTTGGCTTTGATTGTGCCTTTTGTCACTACAAACGTATGTGGTCCAGGCAGTGCAAGACTCTCCTTTTCACCATGTTTGAGATCGACCTTGATGAGATCGAACTCCTCGATGGGCACCTTGTACAATCTTGTGTGGCCATACATACCCTTGTCCCAGCCGTCTATCCACTCTAGTTCGAGCTGCTTTGCGGGAAGATGGCGGTATGAGAGCATGTCCACGAAAGTGTCGAGACCTCCTTGGTCAGTGTCACCAAGTCCGTGACAGACCTGCAGAATTGGTCAACTTAACTCTTATCCAGGCATCGTTGAAATTTAGCAAGGCTTACCATGTTGTCAGAGTTTGCCATACATTCGATCACATCACCTTCCACGTAAGCGTGGATATCATCTGTACTCTGTTAGCAGGTTTCTCTCGTAGATTGATCCCTTCTTCAGCGACTCACCTGCTAATATCCAACATCCTTGACCAGGCTTCAATTGAATCAAGTTCATAAGGAAAGTTGTAACAATAAGTCCAACGTCCTTGCTGCCAAAGATCTTGCCATGCTTCTTCCATATCTGTGCAAGAGCCTTTGCGTCGTCGACCTTACCGAATGTTCCTTCAGGTCCACTTGACTCCAGTTTCTGATTGAGCTTGTCCACGGTGTCCTTAATCTTGCTTGGGTCGAGGTGAATAGCAGTGTCAAAGAGAGACTTCAGAGCTTCCTTGGCTTTGGAGTCGTCGTTCGTAGCAGACTCGATCGATTGCCTCTGGGAAGAGTTGAACAAAGCTGCGAATTCAGGGACGGCGTCGAAGAATGCTTTGATATGTTGAGGTGGGCGAAAGCCGACGAATGCTGTAAAGTCAGATAGTGCGACACTGACCTCTGGCTTGCCGTTATCGTCGACAACTGGATGTCATTCCGTCAGCATTATCTTCATCTCCATGTAACGCAATTCCAACGTACAGTCAGAGTTATACACGCCAGCGTACTTCCGCTTCTCCTGCTTCCTCAACTTCTCACCAAGCGAAGGGTCTGGGTGAGCTTGCAATGGCAAAGCCTTGTCGAAACTGAGAATCTTGAACAGGAAGGGCATGTCATCCTTGTACATGTTCTGCATGTTCTTGTTCTGCAGCAGATCTGTGCCAAGGTAGTATTCTGGGTCAGATGCGATAAGGTCGCGGAGTCCAGTGCCATTGGTGACGACATTCGAGGTTAATAGCTTGCTGGGTCCGTTTGCGTGTGTGCTTCCAAGCCAAATCTACAAGGATATGATCAGCTAGTGCTTGAGAGCCCAATCTCCACGAGACCAGTACACACCTCTCCGTATGGCTGCTTGTCGTCGATCTCTGTGCTTGGATCTATGTCTTTGGCAATGCGAGCTGCCATTGAATTCATTCCTTCTCGTCCTACAGAAGAAAAACGTCAGTCCATTCTACGATTCTTCTTCTTCCGCAACTTCCCTACCATAAGGAAATGGTTGGAGAAAGCCCTGGAGCTCTACAATGGCAGGCTTCCCCACTGTGTAGGAGGCTACTGTCGCCCTCGCGTTTGTGAGAATGTCAGGCATGTTGATGTGATAGGAGAGTGAAGTAGGATATGCAGAGAAGATTGTTGGACTGAATGTAACGAAAGATCAATATAAAATGCCATTGAGAAGTGCATGCACACGCAAACTGATGTCATCACCGGAGCTCGGTCCGCTGGTGCCGTACATAAGGAAGGAAGCAGCAATGACCTCGTCCAAGAACATGGCGAAGCAATACTGGAAGGTGATATGGATTGGATTGTGGACCGCAGACGTGTCCTGATTCCTTTTATCTTCTCAATCTTCTCAACACCTCAAAGCTGCACTTTCAGGCCAAACGGAAGATCCATGTTACAAACTTGCCCGAGCTAGGAGGTTGACCATAAGAAACAACAAGATACATATGGTATGACCAGGCAGGTACGTGCAGAGTGCTACCATGTAACTTCGCATTCCGTCAGGGCTGTCATGTGTGGTGATGCTGTGTCATCATTCTGAGCTTGTGCCTCAGGTGAGCAAGTGAGAAGAGTAAAAGCATACACTCCCGCGCCTCGCTTTCATGATTTGAACTTAAAAAGATTATAGTCCCAGTAACCTATGTATCGTTGTTACGTCGTCCTATGATCGTGAGCTGCCTGAAGTCCTGTTCGTCTTTGTTTTGAACCTTAATTGTTCTTTCTTGGCAGGATACGTATTTCCTCAAATCGACACATGTCAAGCGCTCAGAGGACGGCTGTGCAATAAATGTGAAGTGCATGTCTTGGATTTATTATGCGAAGTATCTCTTCTCCTCCTCACTACCAACATCTTTACGTTGTCCTGCTATAAAATGATACATAACAAGCTGGACCGGTTTTGGCGCCTCCTCAGAAAAACTCCGCACTCTTGCGACCAAGAACTCATCGACACCCCTAGTGCTCTCTACATAACAGATATCCTTCTAGAATCGCCGAAGTCATGCCTCTGACTGACATTGTCGCGCTAGCCTTGGTGTCCAAGTTTCACACGGAAATACTAAGCAAGTATCTACCCAAGCTCAAGCTACTGGAGGGCTCCAGCCATCGTGTCAACCTCTTACCACAACTTCCTGCTTGTAACTCAGATCATTTCAGACATTTCTGCATAGGTTGCGGCAGTGAAAGATGGCCTACGCGTTCGGAAACTACCATGTGGGTTATTACATCGAGAAATCATGTTGAATTTGAAAGAACCATCTGAAGATGTTAAAACTAACTCGGACATCAGAATTCCAGACATCTATATTCAGCTACACAAACGAGGTTTAGCGAATGGCGGAGCATACCTGAAATTCGTCGACGACCTCCTTGAATATAGGGTTGACAGGCAAGTAATCGACCAATTCTTCGGACATAATATCGATTTCGCATATACTCGCAACGGCGGACTTTTATTACGAGTCGTATCAACGACTGGATATTCAGAAACAAAAAATCAACAGAAATTTATCTTCAACTTCAAAATCTACCGAAGATAAGCTAGGCCCAGTTCCACGCCACATCGCCTTTTCAAGAGAGTGGCCCGCCGAGATTCGCGCAATGCTGTGCGATTGTGACCAGCAAGCGCTCGGTCGCTTTGTCACTGGCGATGCCACAACAGCAATAAGGTACATGGAAAACTGTCGTTATACGGGGGGATACTGCTCTTACCGGGATTCGTGGACTACAGGCGACCGAGGACACCTGCCCAAGTGTGTGCAAGGTTTTGAGGCGCATACCTACTCAACGGCATGGCGTTGCCCAGCATGCACGATGGTGGCAGGGATCGGCTGGCATCATGGTTATGATTCTGGTGGAGATCCAGTGGGACCAGACTATCCAGAGGAACGAGAGTTGAAGCAGCATGATTTGAACATCACGCGTTATGTCGACCTGGGACCCATTGCGGCGCACGGTGTTACTCCTAAGTGGTTTGCTAAATATCGGCGTGAAGATATGCTGGCTGTGGAGTACGATGTCACGCCTGAAGGCCACTGGAGGTATACTGGACGTGGGAGTGCAAAGGAACGATTCAGATTGGGTAGACTCCTTCACGGGGGACCGGGAGACTACGAAAGTCGACTGCTTGAAGCTGAGATATCGGATGAACCTCAAGCAGACCGTGGCAAGATGGAGTATAGGTCGAGAATCACCAGGTACTCGGTGACGTCTACGTCAGTGAAGCAGGTGTGGTGACGTGTCAGAGGTGATGCCACGGTATTCTTCGTCGTAGAAGAAAAGCAATGGCGGCAAGATTCTGGGTTCAAAGACCCTGTCGACGTGCAGAGATCGCTACTGGGTTGTGTCTTGCCGCCGGCATTCAGAGTCAGGGATATGAGGTAATTGGCGGTAGTTGAACAATACGCTGTATATGTCGAATGTCCGCAAGAGGGCTTGCTCTTCACATCGTATGGGTTGTCATATGACTTGGCAATCCAGGTGTTGATCCACAGTCTATTGTGCTGCCTACTGTAGGTAGTCACAAATCCTGAAAAAAATTCTTCAAATTTAGCTATAAGCCCGTATAAATTCTATTCTGCTCATGCCTAGCTAATTTGGATAACTTTGAAACATCTATCTCGCACTACGATGGTTACCTCTTCTTCCTAATGAACGGATCTGCCTTCTTCCTAACCATGCCACCCGGCGGCCTCTGAGGCGGTGCTGGTGCCTTTCCATTAATGCCGCCGCTGCTTCCTCCTGTTGTGGTTGGCGGACCACTCCCATTCGTCCTAGCAACGCCAGCGCTCAAATTACTGTTACTCGAGCTGGGTCTCGATGGCGGACCAGACGCATCAGCATCCTTCATTTCGGTATCGCTGTCCTTGTTAATGCTTTGTACGGAAGGCGAGCGTGAAGATTTGATATCCTTGACCTTGCGGTCGTCGTCTGTATTTGAAAGTTTGCGTTTGAGATTTGATGCAGGTGGTGGTGCGGCCTGTGCTGGCTTGGTGGTACCGTTGAGGCGAGATAGAGGTGGAATGAGTGAGTTTGTTTTCCGTGGCTCGACTTTGATGTGTCGCTCCGTCTTGGCAGCAGGTTTGGAATCTGGTTTGATCTCCTGCTTTACTTGGGGAGCTGATGGTTCGTCCTTTACATGCTTAGGTGTTGGCTCGGGCTTGACTTTGACTTTGACATCCTCGCCATCGGAAGTGCCCTCCATCTTGACATCCTCAATCTTCCTCACGATTTTACTCGGGACGCTTAACATGCGCTCCAGATCACCATTAGTTAACCTATCTCGTGCCTTCGACTCCGCCACCAGCTTCGCCCAGAACTCGCCCTTTTGTAAAGACTGTGAATTACCAAGCACCCAAAGTGAGCACTTGGCACGGGTCAGACCGACATTCATACGACGAATGTCGTCTAGGAAACCAATTCCTCCTGTCGGACTTGCTCGCACACACGAAAAGATGATGATCTCGGCCTCGCGACCTTGGAAAGCGTCGGTTGTGTTGAACTCGATACCACTGGCTGCCTCTTCGCCCAAGCGATAATTGAATTGGGTTTTAAGCTCTCGGAGCTGAGATTTATAGGGAGTGATAATGCCGACTTTGCCACGGAAATCGAACCTTGGAAAGTCAGCAAGGAGGCGAGTGTATAGCTGTAGAGCGATCCGAATTTCGGCATGGTTGACTAAGGAATGGCCTGTAGGAGCTGCAGAATGCTGACCCTGGACGTCAAAGAATCTGTATGGACTGAGCAGTTCCGTAGCATGCCATGGTGCTGCTCGTAGAGCTGCCATGCCATTTCCATCGAGCAAGCGGCCGTCGTAGAACGTTTGGCTTGGAAAGATGCTGATTTCTGGATGCATACGATACTGCGTATCGAGCAAGTGGATGTCCTTGGGGCTGTTGTTCTGCATACGGACGAATAAACTCTGTGCATATTTGTATTGTGCCGCATCTCTTGAAAACACTGTGGGAGGTAGTTGTTGAGGATCTCCCACTAGAATACACTTGGCGCAACCATATTTGAGAGGAATGAGAGCACTTAGCTCAACACATTGTGCGGCTTCGTCAATGACTACAGTCTCAAACTCGACATCTAGCGTCTGAAACATCTCGTGTCCACTTCCGCTGAGTGTTGAACAGATAATATGAGCTTCATTGATGACTTCTTGCATGGCCTTCCGGCGTTGTAGATCTGCTTGTCTCGATTGTTGTTGTTCATTGTCCTTGAGATTATCAATTTGGTTGCCAAGGAGTGTCTTTTTGCGCTTCAAATTATCGAACGTCTCTTTTTCTTCTTTTGTGAAGTCCCGACCTTCTCGTTCAGCACGGAAGTCTCTAAGATTCCTGGAAGCTTCTTCATGGTCATCGAATATCTTCTTGTTGTTCGCTTTGGTAGCATTTGCTGCTTGGCTGGTCGAGTTGTTGTTCAGTTTCTTGTTGATCAGTTCTTCTAGTGTGACATCATGTACAGCTGCGTTGATCGCATCGCTTCGTCCTATACGAACGACATTTACTTTTTGCCTGTCCCCATTCAAGGTTGTTACGCCTTCTTTGAAGCGCATGACAATCTCATCCACGGCAGCGTTACTAGGGGCACAGATAAGCATCTTCTTCTGCATAGCACCTTTGTTATCAGCTTGAGGCGCCTGCTTGATCATAACTCCCTTATTTCTCAAAGTCTCACTCAATAGTGCTCCCACGATTGCTACAATGGTTTTAGTCTTTCCCGAACCAGGTGGACCTTGGATCAATGTAAAAGCATCATTATCTAGAGCAGACTTGATGGCCTTTGCTTGTGCCTTGTTGACATTATAGACACGCTCTAGAGGTTGCAACTTCTCGTCTGTATAGTTGAGGAGTGGAGAGGGTTTGGCTCTTGTTACCTCGTCGCAGAGATCGTAGTACTGAAGACCGAGTAGTGCACCATACTCACGTTCGAGCGGTTTAGTGGACATCACTAAGAGACCCCATACCTGAGCAGCAGGAACCAGAGATGAAGCGAGCGGATTTCCAGGTATGACCCTGTACAGCACTTCTACGTTGCCCTTCTTTCTAATGATTTTGTGGACTCTTGCCATACAATGTGGGCTGCTGGCCGAGGACTCCGATGCTTTTGACATGAGGACAAGGTCACCTTCTCCAACTTCGAAGCGGTTGTTGTTCACACCAGCTTTCGGCAACGACATTGACGTACTGACCTCGACGAAAGCGTCCACGGACGATCGATTGAGAACCTTGATTTCAAATGGCTTGTTAGTGTTCTCCTCTTTAGCTTTCAAAAACCCACTCCAAGTTTCGAGTGTTAGCAGAGATTGAAAGGTGCGCTGATACTCCGTAGCATCTCTGAACGTGTTGACCACGCCTGCATAATCACGACGTCCAGAGCCAGGTGGAAACGGGCCTTCGTGGAAGTAATCCCAGCTAAGGAGAGTTTTGTGCAAAGATGAGAGGTCTGGAGCAAGACGAGCACGCATATCTTTAGCTGAGCGCACGATTCGGGCCTTCTTGACAGGACCGCGCGGCTGTTGTTTCTTCATCGCCCTCGACTGGTCCTCAGTAAGGCCTATTTTGATACCAGGAGCCTTTGTGCTTGGTCCAAACAGCTCTTGGTCCAGTTCGGTCTCAGAGTCAGAGTCATCGCTGGACTCTTCCCCAGAAGACACCATCATATCACTTCCTTTAGTTTCGGCATGATCCTTTCCATAAACACCTAATTTGGTGACACCAGAACCTGCGCCGGCCGCCTTTCTTCGTGCGAGCAAAGCTGCCTGATTTGCCTTCTTCATTTCCTCTTCGGCCTGCTTCCGGCGACGAATGAATTCTCCTGGGTCTATTGGTCTTGCCGCCGAAGCAGTTGCTGCTTTGAGAAGCTTAGACTTAGCCTTGGCTTGTTCCTTGGCTTGTTCCTTAACAGCCTGTTGGGCCTTGAATTGTGTGTATGCTGTTGACGAAGAGGCAATAGTAGCATCCAATGTAAGTGCTTCTGGAGCTTGAGCATTCTGCGCGTTATTCTTCCACTTATCAAGGTCAATGAATTCTCTCTTCGCAGGCTTAACTGCAACCTCTTTCTTTGGTGCAGTTTCCTCAATCGAATGTCCAAGATGCGTTTCAAGTGCGCGTCTAAGCTCAGCTTTCTGTTGTTCGGACATGGTAGTCCTGTTCTTTCCATAAATGCACTCGAGGATCAGTGTGATTGACTTGTCGTCGAGTGTAGTGTCAAAGTCTTTCAACCGCACTAGTAACTTACACACCAAAGCGCAGGACTTCGCCACAAGAAACTCGTCCCTTAGCTTCAGCCATCTTACTATAAATTGCATAGCATTTCGCGGCTGGTCGACCAAGCGCTTTCCTGTTGATTGTTTTGCCGAAGCAGTACCGTCGTCATTATCATCATCACCACTCGTATGATTGAGTGCACCTTCAATAACTCCAAACTGATCAAACAATTTGTCGCCGAAGTCCATGACATCGCGGCAGAAATCCATGAGAACATCCTTCTCATGCCCAATGTCACTCCAAGCTGCTGTATTCTGAAACACTATGGACAAGAGCTGCCACAACGCCTGCCAGACGGACTCGATGGTGCGAGCATCGTCGGATATTAGAGACTTGGAACGCAGTATACCATTTTCTGAATTGGTAAGGGCATCCAGCATATCTTGGCCTATCTTTAATGCACTTTGAGCTGGCCTGAAACTCTTCTGATATGCCAATTGACGGAATGAATAGGAAAAAGCATTTATTGTCACCCCGAAATGGTCACGAATAGCGAACTGAACAGATTCTTTTCGTGTTGTTTCTGTACTCATCGTCTTGAGAATTTCGACCGCAGCTGTACGTACCGCGTTGTCCGAGGCGAACAGAAGTGCTATGGTGGCGTTGGCAGAGTCGTTGTCGCTTAGTAGCTGCTGCAAAGTGGATGGCTCGAAGTCATTGATGCGCTCCAGTATATCGTGTATACCCTGGTTAAAAGTGGTGAAAGACTTGTTCCACGCTTCTCGATCTGCAGGTACTGACTGGTTCTTCGCGACGAAAGGCTCTGTGGGTGCGAGTCCTCTAAACGCTAACAAGACCTTTTTTGCTAGAACAATATTGCCAGTACCCATAGCACTGGAAGCGGCTGTCCACAGAAAAGGATGGAAGACAATGGTCTGAGCAGGTGGTATCTTGCCTTCAGACAGGAGTGTCATGCGCGACTTCAATAAATCACAATCAAAAGCAATAGCTTGTCGAAAGACTTCTGATGCTGTCAGTATCGAAGGAGAATCATTTCTAGCGGATGCAGTGATCAAGCTGATATGCCTTCCCATAGACTCGAATAGCTCGCCCGACGTCGCCGGCGTTGCCAGCCTTTCGCGGTTGAGATTAGTCAACGTCTCCGACATGAAAGTGAGACCAAGATTTGAGCAGTAATTGCAGACATCCTGAGAATACTTTGAGTTGTCCTGTAGGGTACCGAACAGCTTGTCTACAACTGCTCTCGCGATTGGAGGTTGGTTGATAGGCTTGACCGACTGCAAAAACGGCGTAACCCAGCCGAAGATATCCTCAAATACTTCACTATCAGCACTTTGTAGCAATCGAACTAGTGCTGGACTTCTGAAGAACTCTTCTGTCCAGGCCGCAGCTGGTCTCGTACCCATAGAGTCCCAGAAAGCCTGTGGAGAGAGCTGCAGAATGACCTTCATCGAAGCTAGTAAAGGCCTAAAAGCGTCATCGTCCACCTGGAGATGGTTGAAGGCAAGAGAGCAGATATCGGTGTCAATCTTCGCGTATTCCATGCCACGTAAGGAGTGCATGATCACATCGGCGTCGAATCTATTGATCATCGTGTGTACACCTTTCCAGAATTGTTCTAGGAAGTCCTTTTGTAGGTTACCGAGCTGTACTCGTGTCATCGCGTGGCATAGAGGTTCCTTAACACTCCACTCGTACTGCGTAGCACTGATATTGCGCTTGATAGTATGCCAGGTCTTCTCAGCCCAACGTCGCCGGTCTATGCCTTCAGCGAAAAGAAAGTGTGTCATGGCTGGACAGTAGCTACCTATTCTCAAGAATTTCTTTGTTTGTACAAGTCTGAAAGGCAAATCGAAGTGCTCGCGCAGTCTGGCTTCGATGGAGTACATTGCACGGCATGTTAATGCCTCGAATATTGCGTACAAGCCGACGAGATCGAGATTGGGCGCCTTTCGATACGCTTCTGGTAGACTCTCTAGTTGTTGCGTCGCTGCCTGCAGTCCAGCCTCGATGCGGCGGACGTTGAGGCCGTCAAACTTCTCCATGAACACTAGCACGCCTTCATCGTCATACAGACTACAGCATGTTAGGGTCAATCGATGTGAGCTCATCCACACGTCAAAGCACTCACTCTGCCAACTTTTCCTTGAACTTCCGTCGTCCACGATGATACTGTCTGATACAGACGTCACATCTCTGCATCTGTTTGGCCAGACTGTCCTCCAACCAGGTTTGATATTGAGCAGCATCTTCGCCATTAAAGGCAAACAACTGGAGGCTGTCGAATGCAGTAGAGGTTCGATCACGCGCTGCTTGGACTTTCTGCTCCCTCTCTTCACGCTGGGATTCACTTTCGTCCTTCAAAATGTCTTGAACGTCCTCAAGAAAGTAACATGCGTCGTCATCTGGATTTGATCTTGGACAGAACCAATGCAGATCTGCTGGCCATTCCTGTATTTCCCTATTTGCCCGTCAGTCATCATCGATCCTCTATTATGCCGCGTGATCTGTTGGGCTCCATTACCTGTAGGCTGCCAAGATGTCTTCCGATGACATTCTCGTGGCGGACGCTCGCAATAACTAAAGGCTGCTACAAGACTTCAGAACATAGTGAATGTCAAGCAAAATTCCCTCCCCACACGAAAGAGTGCCTTATGGTGGCAAGAATGAAGCTATATAATGCAGCTACAGATCCAGGAAAATGTGTAGATGATTGAGAGATCAAGGCAGGGATTCGAAAGGTGACGAAAGCAATGGCGGCAGAACCACTCTCCAATAGAGTCTCGGATTTGCTTCTCGGCTCTCCTGTAGATCCTCGTTTGTTGCTTATTAGCAGATCTCCTGGCCTATAATTTGCAGAATGTACGCCCTCAACTCCGCAAGAATCGACCTAGAATCAATGCAAGAGCTAAGTTGGAGGTGAAGTGAAGAAAATTGTTAGAAAGGCGGATCTTGAAAACAGAGAAGAGAGTCATGACGCGCCAGAAAACGCGGGGATGCCTAAAGTGGCAAATTGATTGGAACCACCCCTTTTCAAGCAGTTATCATATCATCAACAGCAGACAAGAGCAACTGAGCATAAGTATAGTGTTTTGTGTCGTTGTTGGTAGGGTCAAGGAGATTATATCCAGTTTATCTACATTTCCACTCCGTATCTACTCTACTTCACCACATCTCCAGCCGGAATGCTCTGACGTTGTCGACTTTCAAAATGGCGGGCCAGGTCATAGCATATTCTTCGACTAACTCCAGCCTGTTTCGGCTTATGAGCCAGATCTGAGCGTATCATCCTCTAGTCTTTGAACTTCCTGTTCGGGTTCTCACCGAATAAGCTGGCTCGAATGTTGGGCAGAGCATCCTCCTGCAGCAGGTTAAGTCGCTCCTCGAAAGTGTTGTTAATGTCTATTTTGTTGGTGCCGTTAACGATACTAAGACCACCGGTACTGCTTAATGTTAGCAGCAACTTCTTGAGGGCCTACACAAAGATAGTCGCAACTCACGATCCTTCTGGTTGTGGGTTCTTCTCATCAATCTCAATCTTGACCTCTTTCTGTGATTTCTCCTTGTACTCATTCTGAGCATCCTCAATTGCCCGCCTCAGCACATCGTAATCTGCTTGCCTTGCTCTTACAGACACCTTTGGCTCGTTCAGAGCATATAATCCTTCCAACATGAGGTTCTTAAGAATCTCTTGATACTTGTCACCAGAGGAATAATCATTCAGCTTTTGTCTTGACTTGTCAAAAAGCTCGTCCAATAGTTCTTGGCGGGCTCCCAATAATCGCAGACGAGACTTGTTCTGAACTGTTGAGCGGGTGATTTGTTGTGACATGCCTGCCTGCTTGAACTTCTTTTCATACTGAGTGTCGATAGAGGCTGTTTCTTGACGGACGAGCTTCGACTTTTCAATTGCAAACTCCTCGTCCGCCTTGATCTGAATTTCGCGAGCTTTTTCTAGAGCTTCTTGTCTGATGAACGCGGTCATCTTCTTGAGCTCGCTGGCCACCTATAAAAGACAAGGTCAGTCGGCACGTACTCCCACTGTGGCCTGCACAATCCAGCGACCTGGAGCAGCTCCTACCTGGTCGTCAGACATTCCTTGAGACATAAGGGGCGATTTAGTATCAAAAGGTCGGGCACTGGTAGTTTGGTGCACCGTCTACGGACGATCTCTGCTGAAGATTACAGTTGCGATAGCTTTGAATATGGGCTGAGCGGTATATCCAGACTAGTGTGCTTTTCTGGTCGACAGTAAGGTTGAGAAGCTACGACATGCTGTCTTATCATTGGCCTAGCTAGTCCTTATCGGGGAATGCGATATGATTTTGCCATGTGAAACGAAGTCACTCATCCACGACTACCTTACTAAAACAACACCATTGTTCACAACACAACACATCCACCTTGTTTCATCTTCCATCCCTCTGTCTCCTGATCTTCACACTCGCGCGGCATGACTGCTGTTACTTAAGTACGGGTATGCCTCTTCTGGACTGAATCTCATCGTCCCATCTACCTTCACAACCGCCTCCGCATTCACCTTACGAGCAATGACGTTGGCAGCTGGATTGTCGCCTGCGGGCAGTGTGGCTGTATGTGCAGTGCTCTAATAGCCATTGTACTTCCTTTGACTAACAGGTCTACCTAGATTGGCATCATCGTCGGCCTCCTTTCCACAGCTGTTCAGAGCATCGGTCTCACCCTTCAGCGCAAGTCGCACCTCCTCGAAGATTCAAAAGAAGATGTCACCCTACGCCTACCAGCATATCGTCGCCCTCGTTGGGTCTTCGGAATGGCCATGTTCGTCAGCTCAAACTTGATCGGAAGCACCATTCAAATCACGACTCTGCCACTACCCGTTCTGTCAACCCTTCAAGCGTCTGGTCTTGTGTTCAACACGATATGTGCAGCTCTTATCCTCGGCGAACCTTTCACGCGCTGGTCACTTGCAGGTACTGTTCTTGTCGCTGGAGGAGCAGTTCTCATCGCAGCGTACGGAGCTCTACCTGAACCAAGCCACTCGTTATCGCAATTGCTAGAGCTGCTCGGTCGTCAACAATTCATTCTCTGGATGATTGGTACCCTTCTGATCACCGCAGTATCACTCGTTGGTGCTCTACTCCTGTCTCGTCTGCCAAACGCTCATTCTCCACGCACACGCATCTGGAGAGGCATGTGTTTCGGCTTTAGCAGTGGCATTCTAGCCGCTCATTCACTTCTCGTTGCGAAGTCAGCAGTCGAGTTGATTGTTCGTACCATCGTTGATCACAAGAACCAGTTTGATCGATGGCAATCTTGGGTCATCCTGCTCTCGTTGGTCTTCTTCGCACTGTCACAGCTCTACTTCCTCCATCGCGGCCTAAAGCTGTGTTCGACCTCGGTATTATACCCATTTGTCTTCTGCATATACAACATTGTGGCTATTCTGGACGGCCTCATCTACTTTCAGCAGACATCACGCCTTCCTGTTCTGCATGCTGGTCTGATCGCTGTTGGCACAGTCATCCTGCTCATGGGCGTTGTAGCCTTGAGCTGGCAAGTTGATGAGAATGGACCAGTTCCCCACCCGGAAGCACATACCCTTCTGACACCTGGGTTCGGCATCCTCGAGGACACCACGACAGAGTCTGAAGACAGTGACGAGGATGACGAGGACACTCTCATTCCAATCGACGACGAGAACGGCAGTATCATCACCGAACGTACAGCTCTGCTGCCACCTGCTTCAAGCAGATCCGGCGTACTAGCAACACCCGATACTGCTAGCTACAATATCCTCTACAAGAACGATCCTCGTCTCAAAATCTCGAAATCACGCTCACGTCTCATGTCAATGCCTTCGCGCACACCCTCAGAAAGTGACGTCGTCGCACAGGAAAGAGTCGAGCCACCCAGAAGAGCCTCGACAACCTTCGCCATCATGAGACCACCTGTTGACGCGACATCGTCTTTTCAGACTGTCGGACGTCGTAGAAGATGGGGAAGCAGGTATAGAAGTGCTTCTTTGCCAGTGGCACCTGAGGTGAAGAAGTTGAAGAAGAAGAACAAGAAAAAGCGAGAACATCGTGCCTCACTTGCTATGGATGAAGATGTTGAAGGTGCGGCTGACGATGAACATTCTGAGGTCGCGGCGGAGGAGGAAAGTGCTCGTGGTGGCGCTATAGGATGGATGAAGAGTTGGTTCACAAGCAATAAATGAGGTGGTCAAAGTATCGGTTTGGAGTTCAATGGGGCATGGCAACAACTCAGGCGGCAGGCATAGAAGGAGTTTTCATGTGGATTTTGTTTACAGACGAGACGATATGCAGCATGACTGCTGAAACTCTTTGTAAGGATTGGTAAGGGGAATGGCGCAAAGAGTATTGGACACTGGCATGAACCATTAAGATGCATACAGGATATAGGAAATTGCATGAAACGAACAGACATGAACACGAAATGAAAAAGTAATTTACAAACTACAACCGACGACCTTGAACTATTACAACCCTTCCACTGTACCAGTAATCTCCGACGTGACTTCGCGCAGGAAACTATTATCTGCTTTAGCCTCCTCTTCCGCCAACTGCTCGTTCCTCTCACCATCGTCAACGACAACAGGGTTCACCTCTGCCTCAGTCTTTTCCTCCTTCACATCTGCCTTACTTTCTTCCTCCTTCACATCATCAGGAGGGAGATCAAATTGTAGCTTTGCCTTTTTACTCCCACCTCCCTCTTCCTTGATCTCTCGCTTGACCTCATCCTTGAAAGCACCAATCCAGCCATCCAAACTCTCTCTCTTCCTCTTTGCACCAGCACCTACCTCTTCATCCCAAATTCCGCCCATTCTGCCGCCTTTCTTGCCTCCAAGCCTTACAGCATATTCCAATCGCTTCACCAGTCGTTCCACGGCTTCCTTTGCGTCGGTCTTCGCCATATTGCCCATCGCGCTCGTATCTACGATTTTTGCGCTGAGACGTCTGAGAGGACGGAGGAGGAGATCGATTGAGGCGTTGTGGGCTAAGCGGGCGGCTTTGATATCCGCGCTGGTGACGGCAGTGGTTGGAGGGACTTTGTTAGGGAAGAGCGCTGTGAGGTCCACTGTGTCCGTGGGAGTGGGTTGAGTAGGAGCTACTTGAGAAAGTGGGAATGTCGGAGAGAAGCCACAATCGATTGCGGCGTCTAGCAGCTGAATACGTGATGTCAAGATGGAGAAATCAGTGGTTTCTGTGATGTGAAGATCGGAGTCTGTTTCAAGTTCGGTGACGATCATTGTAGGAAGTGCTTGAAGGGCCCAGTCTGAGTTAAGTGAGGCCGTCTCTTGGCGACAGGGAAGATTGGAGTGGAGGAAGTAGGCTAGAGCGAGACGGCGGCGGAAGTCATGGGTACGTGATGTGCAGCAAGGGAGGTTGGAGATGAGGTAATCTTGTAGGGTGGTATGGTCGAGTTTGTTGTAATGGGACAGGCAAAGAGAACGGAGTACATTATCCCCATTTTCGAGTATGTCTGTAGCGGGATCTGATAGGTCGTCTTGAGCATCTTTGTTCGCAAAATTGGCATTATCGTCGATACTGCTGAGAATAGATGTGAAGGCTTTGTGATGAAGTTCTCGGAGCTCCACATCTTGCATGAGCTCGTCGTCCATGGCCAGTTGTGCTAGTATAATGAGAGAGACGATCTTCGTGTGAATTGGCATTAGCACACCGAGAAGGTCCATGATGTGGATCATCCGTAGGAGTTGCGACGATGGCTTGCGCGGCGACGACTGGATTGGATGTTCGATTGGTTGGACGATATCTCCAGTCAAGGAAGCAGCGCTCCTCAGGGGACTAAAGGCAGATCTTATCCACTGCCCATTTGTCTCTGTAGTCTGGCGATCAACAGCGTCTATCAGAATTCCAAGATAGCAGTCAGCAAGATGAGCTTCGGGCTCCCGTATGGCTTTCTCCAGTATCCACTTCCGCTTTTGTCCATCCATTGTGCAAGATTGAAGTATTTGCCTCGCGAACCCTGTTGCGAAGGCGTCTTCGCGCAATGCTTCGTCCTTTAGCAAAGCCCAAGCCTTGTCTTCTGGCACTCCGGGGAATTCAGGTGCTGGCGCTTCAGCTGCTAGCTCATCAAGATTGAAGTGGAATGCTGTTCGAGTCTTTGCCGCATTTGCCCGACTCATCGCCATGAGTAGTTTGTCGACATTGTCATCGCCCTCTTCTTGATTAACAACCTTAGATAGCAGCTCATTTTGGTCATCATCGTACAGCCCAGCACGATCCGAATCACTTCCCCTGGTGTCGTCTTCTCTATTCAGCACTTCCTGCGCTCTTGCAATCTCAGCTCGGGCGACTTGCTCGCGCTTGTTGTGTTGTACAAGATTCTTAAGTGAGAATCTATATTGTGGAGTCGGCGTGAGAATGGTGCCTTTATTCATCTTTTTCAAGTACGTTGTTGCTTTCAAAGATCCATCAGCTGATCGGGTCACTCTTTGATCAACGTCAGGTGAGGTTGCAGCAGCCACAGCATTCTTGCCTCGCTTTCTGCTCATGTTTGGCAGGTCGTCCAAATCGTCATCAGATGGAGATGAAATAGCAGCGTCCAGACTTGGTGGTTCATATTCAATTCCTTTTCTAACTGCTTTAAGTCCAGGAATAAGATCACTCAGGTTTCCCAGCGAAGCATCAGAATCGTAATCTGACGCTTCAGAATGAAGGCCAGGCAGTGGACTATCTTCTCCTTCAAGCATCTCCTTCAATGACACAGGTGCCGCTATTGGCGTGGATGAAGATGCTCCTACGGTAAGATCATCTTCATCGTCACTCTGCTGATCACTGATATCTTGCACGTCGGCTTCAAGAGACTCGGCATTCTCGTCTGATTCTGAACTAGGGATAACAATGTATGGTGGAAAACTAGACTTCAAGCTTTCAAATCTTTTCAGGCTGACAGATATGGGTGTAGTAGGCGTTTTCAACAGCAGTGATATAGAGGATGACTGAAAGGGTGGTGGGAGCAGAAACGAGCTGGAAGGAGCTGTTTGCGACAGCCGTAGCGATGGCTGCCTGAATACCGGCTTGACGTCCTCCTCGTTTGTGATTATGGGTGGTGAGCTGCCAATACTTAAGGGCGCAGACTGTATTTCTTTCAGTTCTTCCGGACTGGTTGATTCGCTGCGCATGCGCTTGTTTGGCTTCTGCTCGTCAATTCTTGGGCAACCGGATGTCTCGGTAGGATGGGTTCGCTTCAATGAGGATGTCGAAGCGCCCATTACGATTGGCTCCTTGGTAGATAGGTGGCTGTCGTCCAGGCTCTGCAGGTTCTCGGCCGAGGGAACCTTTGAGACCGTCGTTGGCGCAGTATCGGGCGTGGGAGTGGAATGTGTCGATGACAATCCATCCGAAGCCGTGACAAAGGATACCACGCTTGATGCGCGAGGTCGTGATGTGTGGGTGGGTGAGGCGACATTTGTTTCTTGGGATATTGGAGGCAGAGTGGCTGCCTGGATCGTCACTTCCGTCGAGGTATATCCATGCTCTTTCTCGCCTGCAACATTCTTCTCCTCCACCGTACTGAGTCGGTTGCTTTTCCTCGGACTGCGCGACACTTCCTCATTCTTAATCTTGACTGATTTCGTACCATTAGGAGTACCAGCACGCTTCGCCAACGACGATGTCACGGCTGTCCCTGGTCGTCGTCTGGAAAGACCTGCTTCGTCGGGTGTGTTTGTTCTGCTGCGGCTTTGCGATGCTGTGCGGCTTATATTGCGCTTTACTGTTATCCGGTCTGAATCATCCCTCACCTCACCCGATGATTGCGGTGTTGCTGTATTCTCTTTGTCGCTGGAAGTCGTAGTGGTGCGCTTAAAGCCAGGTGCGAAGAAAGTGGACAGCCGGCCTTGCTTAGTGGCATTGGCAGCTTTCTTCTGCCATGGCTTTGACATTGGGCATGGAATACCAGGCATGGAGAAGCTTAATGGATCTGGAGCATTGACACGAAAGAGGACGGAAGACGCGTTTCGTTAAATCTCGTGATTGGCATGTGTGATCATTAATATAAAATTGGTACAGTACTTCGTATCTCTATGTGCTATCTATTCTTTGGAATAGTTGTTTCACTTCCACCAAAGTGAACTCGAAAGAGTTGCTACGCTCATTTACCCACACAGAACCTGCAAAACGTTAGCCTAGGATATATTGAGGGCCAACCGAATGCATACTTTTCGAATACCACACCAAGCACTTCCTCGACATCTCCAGCTTCGCCCCTACCTGTCAACTTTGCAAGGCACTCGGCTGCAAGGCGCAGACTCTCAGCAGCGACGACGATATCGAAGTCGGCTTCTTCCGTTGTTATGTCTAGCTCCGACTCCTTGACGGATGTATCAACCTGATTGAGGAAAGCTTGAAGATAGCCAGCACATTCCAGGAGAAGGATTCGTTGCCTCTCAGTAGCACCAAGCGATTCTTGCCACATAGCTGGATTCTCGTCGTTGACTTGCGGACTCAAAGGATTCGTAATTTGTCGAAACACGTCGATAATACCTGTGGTGAAAGCTTGCATATTGCCAGGGTCCTGGTTAGATGTGGTTACAGTCCTTGTACTATCTTGACATGATATGTAGAAAATTGCACTAGCCTCGATTGTTGAAAGTGTTGTTTTGACCATGTGTACAATGTCGCTGATAGATCGCGATCTAGTACTCTCGATGAGCTTATCGACTTTATTGACGGCGACAATAATCTTCTTGCCTGCATTCAGAAGCTGTTTCGCTGTTTCCACTACTTCAGGCTCCATTTGCAATTCAGGTTGTGGTGAGACTGCAGTTGCCTCGATCGAAAACACAAGTATCACAACGTTTGACTCTAATGCTTTCTGCTTTGCTCTCTTTATACCTTCCTTCTCAACTTCACCAATCACATTGTTCATAGCCTCTGTGATGTCAGTATTGGAGTTACCTCTTAATCCAGCCGTGTCTCCGAGTCTGCAGAAGAAGCCACCCAGATCAATGCCTACTTCAACAACATCACGTGTAGTTCCTGCTTCAGCACTGACAATGGCAGCATTGCGTCCTACGATTTGATTGAGCAGTGAGCTTTTACCTACATTTGGAGACCCAATCAAAGATAAACTGATGCCGTTTCGTAGCAGTTCCCCTCGTACTGCATTTGTGCAGTGATATTGTATCAAAGTCACCAACGAACGTATTTGACCTGCAACTGACATTGCCAGCTCGGCAGGAGATTCGTCGAAATGCTGATCTTCGGAAAAGTCAATCAAAGCTTCGAGCTCTCCTCGAGCTGCAAGGAGTATCTGCCGCCAAGCTTCATATCTTGCGGCAAGGCCACTTACAGTGCCCTGGACTGACAGCCTTCGTTGTTCTTCTGTCACTGCAGATAATGTATCGCCGAGTGCTTCCACTTTGGTAAGATCAATGCGATCATTTAGGAATGCCCTTCTCGTGAACTCTCCGGGCTCTGCATATCTGACAGGAAGTGTTGTGGAGTTACATTCTCCAATGGCTTTGAGAACTACTTTGATAATAGCAGGACCGCCATGTATATGTAGTTCAAGCACATCTTCCCCAGTCACAGTTTTTGGTGCTGGAAAGTAGAGCACCACAGCCTCAAAATCCAGGACTTGACCTTGGTTATCATATAGTGATCGCACAGCAGCATAACGCGGTTTTGGTAGCTGCTTATTGGGACAAAGAAGTGCATAGATCTACAGACTTACCGTCACCTTCTGGTCCATGACTTTATGACAAAGAGAATAATACCTTCATACAAGCTGGTCCAGATATCCTGACAATGGCAATTGCAGCTCGTCCAGGAGCAGTACTAAGGGCGTATATTGTTGGGTCCTGAAGAGAATGGTGCGGAGTCTCGGCTCGATATAACCGCCGATGTGCCCCGTCATTGGCTTCTGCTTGCACATATTGCCCGCTGGTATTGGGTCTTCTTTGCAGAGCAGAGATGGCTCTGATCATCCGAGTCGGGGCTAGCCATGATTGAGCGCATGATCTGTCTGGAGAGACATGACGCCCCAGAGCAACAACTCTCTCGAGACGAGACCTGCGTCTTCCTGCTATATACATGCGCAGATGGTATAGGTCATGAGCAATGTATGTCCAGAACCGTGATAAAATGGTAGTTTGCAAGTCGGGTAGGAACGTTGAGCTGAGGCTCTTCGGAGACGGGTCCGACTCGAGATCGCAGAGAAATATTTTGAAACTGGCTTGTGAAAGCAAGCATAATTCAAGTCGTCCTTTTCACCTGCTATCTGCGCCTGGCTTCCTACCGACATACCCAAAGTCGACATACACCCTCCTTCCTACGCATAGTTTACTTGCTGGACGTACTCCACCATAACTATTCCACCACAAAGAATCCGTAAGATCATCAACCTGTAATGGCCTCTGACGAGATCGTTTGGGGAGTTATCAACAACCAGTTTTGTTCTTACAAGATCAAGTAAGACATTCAACAAAGAGGCGGCCAGAGGTCCTTGTTCTAACACCTACGATCGCAGAACCACGAAAGATCAAAACTTCTGCAGAAATGAATACAACGTAACTGGTCTTTGCCTGAGACAAGCATGTCCTCTCGCCAACTCCCGCTACGCTACGGTTCGCTCCAATCCTGAGACTGGCGCGCTCTATCTCTGCTTAAAGACAATCGAGCGCTCACACATGCCAAGCAAATGGTGGGAGAAGATCAAGCTTTCCTCGAATTATGCCACGGCTTTGGAGCAGATGGACAAAGAGTTACAGTATTGGCCGAAATATCTGGTCCACAAGTGTAAGCAGCGCCTCACGAGGTTGACACAAGTAGCAATCAGGACAAAGAGACTAGAGAAAGAGCAGGCAAGATTAGGAGAGACGATTGTACCTAAGCTGGCACCTAAAGTGAGAAGGAGAGAATCGACGCGTGAGCGCAAGGCAGAGGCAGCTGCGAAGCTCGAGAAAGCAATCGAGAAAGAACTCATCGACCGATTGGTCAGTGGTGCTTACAGTGATCAGCCTCTCAACGTCGACGAAGCAATTTGGAAGAAGGTGCTGAAACGTCTTGAAAGTAAGGGCGAGGGTATTCGTGACGAGGACTTGGATGAAGGCATTGAGGAGGAGGAAGAAGAGGAGGGAGAGTTTGAAATGGAAGAAGAGCTGGAAGAGGGTATTGGAGACGTTGAATATGTCAGTGATATTGACATGTCAGACGAGGAAGACGTGGAAGACGTAGAAGACTACGAGGGTTCAGAAGGGTCTTCGGAAGATGCTTCAGATGCAGACGAGGACGACGAGGATGACCAAGAACTGAAGAAGGCTTTGGCCGGCATGAAGAGGAAGCGTGGGGATAAGAAGCCTCCAACTCGACCTGCGAAAAAGAGTGCAAAGGGCGCGAAAGTTGGCATCGAGTATGAGATGGAAAACGAGGCCCCAATGCGGGAGGCGATGTATGCATGAGAGGTGAATTATACATGTAACCAGCGACGCGACGGACGAATTCGCCCGCCCAAGCGAGCGAGCGAACATTCGGAGCTTTCTGTATTAGTTGTAAATTGTGCTTTGCAGGTTGAAGTACTGGGCCTTTGATGCTATTATATGCCACGATTTGCGACTGGCAAATACGAGACGAGATGACCTTGTATGGTAAAGTATTTTCGACGCTCTGGTGCATACCTTAGGTAGGGACAGGGTAGTACAGTTTGCATATTATTATGCATAAATACATATGCCGATATCACTGCCAAGTCTAACGGAGTGACCTTTTCTTACAGGTTTGTAAGCACATCCTAAGTCCGTCTCATCTCAGATCAGATCCTGTCTTTCTACCTACGACACACTGACCAGCATTCTTTTTCCTCTCTTGTTGCATGAAGTGTTGAGACTCGTATCAGCCTGTAGCGCGCCGTCCTTATTCCGCCTGTAGATCTGCTTCGCCCCTCATCACATCGCGGTCGAGTAATCCTTGCCAAGCAAGGCTGCAGCAACAAGAATCAGTACAACCTCCACTCGCTTCATCAGTAGCCGGTATTCTTCTTTGACGAACACCACAAACACGCGCATCTCGTCTGGGCGATACGCCGCGGTCGCAACTCTTGAAGAGCATTACCACTGTTAAACTTCGCGTCTCGTCATTGGTTCGGACCCTCGAAAAGCCTTCAGCATTTTATCATTCCATTGTCAAGCCATCATCAGGCATCCGTCCCATCGTTGGACGACAACACTTTCATTCTTCGGCCAGCGCGCCGATTGTGAAGCAGTATCCGAATACCACCACCACGAGGCCGATGAGCGATCCTGCCTGATTGTCTCAGTATCTGACAACAAACACGCCCTTGAAACACCATCAAGATGGCAATTAAGTTATATGAAGAACAGTCACCTTATGAGAATGACGACGCAGAGCAAATCAAGAGAGCGACCAAGAAGCTGCGATGGGCCACGAAGCGCCACAACAACGATCAAGGGCTTCAGAAGAGACAGTCTATACTGAATCGATGGCACAAAAAATCTCCCAGCGGTGCAATACCGCCTGCCGACGGTCCGGAAGGTGACAAACCTGATGGCTCAGAGGGTGGCAGTGAAGACGCTCCTCAAGGCAGAACGATTTACTTCAACATGCCGCTGCCGGATAGCTCGAAGGATGAAGAAGGACACCCGGCCGTGGTATATCCCAGGAACAAGATCAGGACTGCCAAATACACACCATTGTCGTTCTTTCCAAAGAATTTGTGGTTTCAATTCCACAACATCGCCAATATTTATTTCCTTTTCATTATTATCCTCTGTGTGAGTATACAATCTTATATCGTGTAACGATGATATCCTAATACGATCATAGATCTTCTCGATTTTCGGCGCATCGAATCCCGGACTCAACGCTGTACCCTTGATTGTCATTCTCATCATCACAGCAATCAAAGATGGTATCGAGGACTTTCGCCGAACGATTCTCGATAACGAACTCAACAATTCGCCGGTACATCGCTTAGTGGACTGGAACAATGTCAATACCTCAAATGTTCAGGTCTCGCCATGGCGCAAGTTCAAGAAAGCGAATACAAGGGCGATAATGGCCATGATTAAACTGCTCAGCCGCAAGAAGAAGAAGGACGGTCCCATCAAAGCATATGTTGAAAGAGCCACGGGCAATCGACCATCCGTGGAGTCGCCGAGAGTCTCCTCTGCGACTGGTCGCACATCTTTCCAACCATCGCGTGACGAAGTTCGCGACATCCCTAACCAGGGCATGGAGCTAACGCCAGTTCACTCCCCCCCGGGTAGTCCAGATAGACGTGACAGTAGCGCTCCTGGTCACGCCTTTCGCGGAAGCACTGGCACTGCAGAGTCTCCCTTCAGCGACGCTCATCAGTCAGATGGTCATCTTGCGCCACCAAAAGAGAAGGGTCGTCACAGTGTACCTATGCCTCAGCGTAACTACGGCAATATCATCAACCAGTCAAAGAATGTTTCAGAGCAGGGCAAGTTCAAGAAGCAATACTGGAAAGATGTGCAGGTTGGAGACTTCGTTCGTCTTTATAACGAGGAGCAAGTACCTGCAGATATTGTCGTTCTGGCTACGTCTGACCCCGATGGCGCTTGTTACGTAGAGACGAAAAACTTGGATGGAGAAACCAACCTCAAGGTCAGACAAGCTTTACACTGCAGCAGAACAGTCAAGCGCGCGAGAGATTGTGAAAGAACAGAGTTCTGGATCGAGAGCGAAGCTGCACACGCTAATCTTTATGCGTACAACGGCGCCGCGCGATGGATGCAAAGAAACGCCAAAGATCCTTCGTCTCCGCCTACAGAGATGACTGAACCTGTCACGATCAACAACCTCCTTCTTCGTGGTTGCAGTATTCGCAACACGGAATGGGTACTGGGTGTCGTTGTCTTCACTGGCGAGGAAACCAAGATTATGCTCAACGCTGGTATCACTCCTAGTAAGCGAGCCAAGATGTCTCGTGATCTCAACTGGAACGTCCTGTACAATTTCATCATCCTCTTCCTCATGTGTCTGATTGCGGCCATCGTTGAGGGTGTCTATTTTGGTAGAGCTGATACCACTGTCCGATTTTTCGAGTTCGGTACCTATGGTGGATCTGGCGGTCTGAATGGTTTCATTACGTTCTGGGCTGCAATCATTTTGTTCCAGAATTTGGTACCTATCTCGCTCTACATCACACTCGAAATCATTCGAACTCTTCAGGCTTACTTTATTTACTCCGATGTACATATGTACTACGAGCCTGTCGACTATCCATGTACGCCGAAATCTTGGAACATCTCAGATGACTTGGGTCAAATCGAGTACATTTTCTCTGACAAAACCGGAACTCTTACCCAGAATGTCATGGAGTTTAAAAAGGCTACGATCGCTGGAATACCTTATGGTGAAGCCTATACTGAAGCACAAGCTGGTATGCAGAAGAGACAAGGTATCAATGTTGAGGAAGAGGGCAGACGTGCTCGTGCACAAATTGCGAACGATAAGATTGATATGATCAGAAGCTTGCGTCAACTCCACAACAACCTATACCTTGTCGACGATGATCTCACGTTCGTCGCGCCTGACTTCGTCTCGGATCTCCGTGGCGCTTCTGGCGAGGCGCAGCAGCATGCGAACGAGCACTTCATGCTCGCTCTTGCTCTATGTCACACTGTCATAACCGAGCGGCATCCTGGTAATCCTCCTAGGATCGAGTTTAAGGCGCAATCACCGGATGAGGCTGCGTTAGTTGCTACTGCTCGTGACTGTGGTTTCACTGTCATTGGGCGTCATGGTGACCAAGTCATCATCAACGTGCACGGTCAAGACATGTCATATACTGTTCTGAACACACTGGAATTCAACTCAACCAGAAAGCGCATGAGTGCAATCTTGAGGATGCCTGATGGCAAGATCCTTCTCATCTGCAAAGGTGCTGACAGCATCATCTACTCAAGATTGTCAAAAGGAAAGCAATACGAGCTCAGGCAGCAGACGGCCGAGCATCTCGAAACTTTCGCCAGAGAAGGTCTTCGTACTCTTTGCATTGCTCAAAGAGAGCTTAGTGAAGAGGAGTATCAGGTCTGGAACAAAGAACACGAGATTGCAGCAGCATCTGTACAAAACCGTGAGGAAAAGCTTGAGCACGTCTCGGACGCTATTGAGCAGGAACTCACACTTCTGGGTGGTACCGCTATCGAGGACAGATTGCAAGATGGTGTGCCTGATGCCATTGCACTTCTCGGTCGGGCAGGTATCAAGCTCTGGGTTTTGACTGGTGATAAGGTCGAGACTGCCATCAACATCGGCTTTTCTTGCAATTTGTTGGACAACTCTATGGAGCTAATCGTGCTACGTATCGAAACCAATCGTGTTGAGGACGCCGAAGCCGAATTGGACAAACATCTTGCTAAGTTCAACATGACCGGTTCTGATGAGGAATTGGCCAAGGCCAAGAAGGATCATCAACCGCCAGATCCAACACATGCCGTCGTAATCGATGGTGACACCCTGAAGCTGGTACTGGACGACCGGCTCAAGCAGAAGTTTCTACTCCTGTGCAAGCAGTGCAAATCAGTGCTGTGTTGTCGTGTCAGTCCTAGTCAAAAAGCTGCTGTCGTTAGGATGGTCAAGCGTGGTCTCGATGTCATCACACTCTCAATTGGTGATGGTGCCAACGACGTGGCTATGATTCAGGAGGCCGATGTTGGTGTAGGTATCGCCGGAGAAGAAGGACGACAAGCTGTAATGTCTTCCGACTTCGCCATTGGTCAATTCAGATTTTTGGCCCGGTTAACGCTTGTTCATGGACGTTGGTGCTATAGGAGATTGGCTGAGACTATTGCATGCTTCTTTTACAAGGTGAGTGTAGTAAGGAATAAGAACCTCGAAGCGGAACTAATGCATCTGTAGAACATCGTCTGGACTTTCTCACTTTTCTGGTACAATATCTACGACAACTACGATTGCTCTTATGTTTTTGATTACTCTTACATTCTCCTTTACAACTTGGCTTTCACCTCGCTACCTGTAGCGCTCATGGGCATTCTGGATCAGGACGTTAGTGACAAGGTTTCGCTTGCGGTACCTCAACTCTACAAGCGCGGCATTGAACGACTGGAATGGACTGAAACGAAATTTTGGTAAGCTCTAAATGATTCTTAACCATGCCTGCATGACTAATAAGTTTAGGACGTACATGTTAGACGGCGCGTACCAATCGCTAATTTGCTTTTTCATGCCATATCTGCTATTCGCTCCTGCGACTTTCAGCAATCCTGGAGGACAAGACGTCAACGACAACCGACAGATGGGTGTACATATTGCCAATGCCGCGATCGTTGTTGTTAATACTTACATCTTGCTGAACACTTATCGCTGGGATTGGCTCACTACTCTTGTCACTGTAATCAGTACTCTTCTCATCTTTGCGTGGACTGGGATCTACACTTCCTTCACGGCAAGTTTCCAATTCTACAAGGCCGCTGCAGAGGTTTACGGTACGCTCAACTTCTGGGCTGTCACCTTCCTTATCGTCATTCTATGCCTACTACCACGGTTTACGGCGAAGGCATTCCAGAAAATGTTCATGCCAAGAGATGTCGACCTTGTTCGCGAATTGGTCAGAGAAGGCAAGTTCGATTACCTTGACTACGAAGAGCCCGAAGGAATCACCACCGAACACAAACCAGCCATGTCTGATTCTTCTGAGAATTCCTCGTTACCGAATGGCAAGGCACCTGAAATGAACGCGGATCGACCAATGTCAGCAGACCGGCCAATGTCTGGCGACCCTTTCAGGAGTACACACGGTAGTGATGAATACGCCCAAACGCTAGAAGAGGAGAACAACAGGATATCTACCATGTCGAATCCTTTTACGTTACCACAAAGTTCGGGCGAATTTACAAGTACAAGCCCTTCCTATGACCCAAATTTTGTACCGACAAGACCGTCCTTCGACAGGCTGAAGACGGGTGCTAGACAGGAGTATCGTATGCGGAATAGTTTTGAGCAGTCAAGAGACTTCACCTCTGCTAACATGCTGATGAGGGTGGAAAGTAGTCGGTCGTATCTGACACAGGGGGAACAACAAACGGAATATGACAAGCAACGATAGCAGGAATTCGGAATTATGGGGGTGTTGGATTAGATAAATGTTTTATGTAGCTATGAAATACCTATATCTATACGGCGTCTTTGTTACAGTTTCCGCCCGTCTTGTGCTGTTGACTCTGAAACATTGGAACCTGAAACACCGCACGTCATCTCACACGTGATTGGCTCGACCAGACATATTGTTGTCAGAACAAACCGCGCCTGCTATTCAGACATGCGGCGCGAGCTGCGAGCTTGATCATGGCACAAACCGACGATAGCAAGCATCCCGTGAAGCTGTCTTTGCCTCTTGTGAGTGCAGCAAGAAATTGCGAGTTCACTTATATACCCTATCCTGACACCATATCGCAGGACTTTCAACAAGATCTATTCAAAGAGCTTCGAGAAGAAGATGAGCTTGTCATACTCGCGCGTGGGCTCGGCCTGCTTCGTGTTGTTACGAACCTCCTCCATTCCTATGATGCTGCAGGCAACAACCTCATCATCATCATAGGTGCAGACGAACGTGAGAATGGATGGATTGGAGAATCATTGGCTGAACATGCCGCGACCAGCATGTCGCCGAAAGCAAGAGGACTGACTACTGTTACAACGGATCTGATGAGTGTCGGCACAAGAGAAGAGCTATATGGAAGAGGAGGTATATTCAGCATAACAAGCAGGATCCTGGTCGTTGATTTCCTATCCACTCTACTAGATCCAGCTCTTGTCAGCGGTGTCATTGTTCTACATGCGGAGAGGGTGGTCGCGACATCTTTGGAAGCTTTCATCTTGAGGATTTACAGGCAAAAGAACAAGGCTGGATTCCTAAAGGCATTTTCGGATACTCCCGAAGCTTTCACGTCTGGATTCTCGCCTTTGACGAGCATGATGCGCAACCTCTTCTTGCGGCGACCGGCGCTGTGGCCGAGATATCATGCAACAGTGACGCAAGATCTAGAAGGGAAGAAGAAGGCTGAGGTCATTGAGCTGGAGATACCTATGACCGATGCCATGAAAGACATACAGAATGCCGTGCTGGAATGTGTGGAAGTCAGCATTGGTGAGTTGAAGAGATCGAACACTGGACTTGACATGGAAGATTGGACTTTGGATAGTGCGCTACATCGGAACTTCGATCAGATTGTACGGCGACAACTGGATCCTGTCTGGCATAGGACGAGCTTCAGAACAAAGCAAATTGTTCGCGACTTGACGTTGTTACGCAGTATCTTACACTCGGTGCTCACCAACGATGCTGTCAGCTTCAACAAATACCTGGATACTGTTCTCGCAGCCTCATCTCCTCCTCCAGGTTCGACGCGACAAACACAGTCGCCATGGCTCTTTCTTGAAGCAGCACATACGATTTTCGACAGTGCGAAGAGGCGCGTATATCGTGGAAGTATCAATGAAAGCGAGTCAACCACAGATACTCTTCGGCCCGTCTTGGAGGAACAACCAAAATGGGCGATTCTAGCAGAGATTCTGCAAGAAATTGACCGAGACATTTACTTTAATCCTAAAATCACAGACGACTCGAATGGTACAATACTAATAATGTGTGGTGATCAAGGCTCGTGCCGGCAGATTCGAGAGTATTTACAGGGCATGTATGTACAAACTGAAGAGTCCAATATCAAGGACTTCGAGCTGGAGCCATCTGCTGTACCTATGATGAGGCGAAGACTCCGGAACTATCTGCAATGGAAGAAAGACTTTTCAAAAGTCAGTGCAGCACTTTTCACAGAAAATCAAAAGTCGATTAATGGGTCGTCGACGACAGATCAGAAAGGGCTGGGTGGTGGCAAAGGAGGCAGAGGCCCGCCGAATAAGAGGCGCAGAGTCCGAGGTGGTGGAGCTGCAGGGGGGGCGCCTTCAAGGAATACAGGTGGTGGCGTCTATGTCGCGGGCGACCGAGATGCACATATTGCTTCACTGTTGGCCGAATTACAGCCTACAGAAGCTGAAGCTAGTCAAAAGGGAGAAATTGCCTACGATTCATTGGAGAATATGGAGGACTACTACGAACTTTACGAAATGCGCGACCTGACATTAGTGCATCCTTACGACGGAGACGACGATGATAACCTGCTTGAAGAAGTACGACCAAGATACATCATCATGTACGAACCAGATCTAGCGTTCATTAGACGAGTCGAAGTATATCGCAGTTCGCATACAGATCGGAACGTGCGTGTATACTTCATGTACTATGCTGGATCAGTGGAAGAGCAACGATATCTCAGCAGTTCAAGGCGAGAAAAGGAGGCCTTCATGAGACTGATCAAGGAACGAGGAGGCATGGCACTTACGCATACTCTGGACGCACACGGTATTGCAGATCCTCAAGAAGCCTTCCTCCGCACTGTCAACACCCGTATAGCTGGAGGTGGACGTGTTGCAGCAACTGCACAACCACCTCGTGTTGTGGTAGATGTCCGCGAGTTTCGCTCTTCCTTGCCCTCCTTATGTCACGGTCGAAACATGGAAACTATACCTTGTACACTTACAGTCGGCGATTACGTGCTCACTCCTCAGATCTGCGTCGAGCGTAAGTCCGTACGCGATCTTATATCCTCGTTCAACAATGGCCGCCTCTATACTCAAGCAGAACGTATGCTAGAATACTACAAAAGCCCTTTCCTATTGATTGAGTTTGATGCTGGCAAATCGTTTACCCTTGAGCCTTTTGCAGACCTGTCAATGTCTGGAGGTGGATCGTCACTTGCTTCGCTACATCCTGGTCAAGCATCTGATCTACAGTCAAAGCTCGTACTTCTAACACTAGCTTTTCCGCGCCTCAAGGTGATATGGTCATCATCTCCTTACCAAACTGCTGAAATCTTTGAAGAGCTCAAGAAACAGCAAGAAGAGCCGGATCCACTACGAGCAGTGCAATTGGGCCTGGAAGATGGCGAGGAAGCTGAGGGCAGGACTTGGAGTCAAGTACCACAAGACATGCTTAGAGGTGTACCTGGTGTCAATGCTAAGGTCATGCAAGCTTTGCTGTTGGTGGTCGACAATCTGCAAGAGCTGAGCAATATGACTGAGGAAGAATTAGATCCAATCATTGGCAAGGAAGCAGGCAGGCAGATTGTGAGGTTCTTCAACAGGGATGTGACTGATTGAGGGGGAGTATTGCAGAAAAGCATGACATGGCATCTTGAAAATAGGGTTTGGAAGGACTGTGTACTTGGTTTATGAAGTTATGATACCCCAGCATCTTAGCAGAAGAATTATATTGCGTTGTTCGACGCTCTACTGGCGAAGCGAGTTGCTCACTGCTGCTTGCTGCCCAGCCACCCCCTATTCTTTTGGTTGAGCACGCTTCAGAGCCCCACTTTTTCTCCTCAGCTTACAAGCAAGCCCTTACTTCTTCCGTCAATCCCACCCACCTTTCCTCTTCAAGACAATCACCACCTTCCGGCAACGAACCGTCTAAACATAATACCTAATTCAGATAACCGTCTTCCCTAAACGACAAGAACAATGGCCGACCTTGGTGTCGCAGGACAACACGGCGTCAACGACCCTTCGCAGCAGCCCGACTACTCTCTCGGTGGTGCTGCTGACGACGCGCAGGATAATGGCGACACAGGCAAGAAGCGCAAGTTTCAGAACAACACTGGTGGTGATGAGGATGAGGACGATGATGAGAAGGGTGGCAGGGAGAGGAGGAAGATTGATATCAAGTTCATCCAGGATAAGAGCAGACGTCACATTACATTCTCGAAGCGCAAGGCTGGTATTATGAAGAAGGTGAGTCTGCTACATGCTCGGACGAAGAGCTACCAGGCTTTGTCGTCTGATGTCTATCCACACGCGATAGTCGTGTTGTCTTACGCGTTAATGCATCTTTGCTAATTCGTACGATGCCATCACTAAGGCATACGAATTGTCTGTCCTCACTGGGACACAAGTGCTCCTGCTCGTCGTTTCGGAGACTGGTCTCGTCTATACCTTCACCACACCTAAGCTTCAACCTCTTGTCACCAAGCCCGATGGCAAGAACCTCATTCAGGTACGTCCCTAATGACCTGATGACATGGAACTTTTAGCGTCGCTGACACCATCCCCCACAGGCATGCTTGAATGCTCCTTCGCCAACCAGTGAAAACGCAAACGGCTTGGACGAAACTGCCGTCGGCGACTCTCCTCCAGAAGACCCAGCTGTGCACCAACAGCAGCAACAGCAACCACATCAGCAGCAACAACACCAACAAGTGTCGGGTAAGTCTACAGCCTTCGTGATCATCGCCTCATCGTCATGCTTGACAACTGACCAATGCTAACAAATTTGCGTCCTTCTGCAGCTCCTATGTCAAATTATCCTGCAATGTCTCCCCAGGATCAAATGGCATATCAGAACTATCTCCAGCAACAGCAACAACAAGTTGGAGGCAATGGCATGTCACCTCAAGGCATTTCACCACAAGGATATCCTGTGCCACCTCAGGCTAGAATGGGTGGAGCTCACCCTGGTCAGCACTAGATCTGATATTCACGACGGCACGATGAGGACGGGACAGAAGTTCTCAAGGCTCAATGTCTGTCTTGGCTCATGTGGCTAACGAGTTCATTGTTTGCTACCAATTTCGGCTTGGCTCAAGGTATACTTCTTGATATTGAAGCAATGACATAAAATGGTCATACTACTGGCGCCTGGTGTGTGGGAACATGGATGATGTGGTGGGCGGCAATGAAGGAAAAGAACACAATACCCATGCCATATGTTCTTCTGTGTGCTTTATGGGCGTTGGGATTTTTTGTGTTTTTCTAATGACGGTATATTAATGAAAATATCTCTTTCTTCTCCCTCGCTTGTGATGCGGTTGAGAACGATTGTAAAAGCCAGTGCTGACTGTGCTGTGCTGATGTGTTAAGCCGAATGCATATAATGGCAAGAATGGGAATACTGTTTCACGTCGGTATAATGCTATTTCCATTCACGATGTTCAAGACAACCGCAACCCGGTTCCTCCGTGCCTATAAAATTTGTTCCCTTCACGTTCAATTTGCTCTCATCTCTTCCCGTTCTCTTCTGCACTAATCTCGATAACTCAACATTGTAAATACCAATATCAACAACGTCTATGACATCCACGCTATACATATACGGCTGCTTCACCATCCTGTTCTGCTTTGCCAACAGTGCCAAGGCGCACGAAAAGGCCAACGCTCTACCATTATTCATTTTCCAGCTGGCTTGAGACTAGACCATCTACATGTGAACTCTATGCCCGCGCTGGAAGGACAGTGCTCCTCCGAGCCTCGCAGAAACACGCCGGGGTGCCAAACGAACAGCGTCAATTGTTGTTCTCACAAATGCCTATTGCACACTCCAGCAGGACGTTTCCACCTCATATGCAGGTGAACCCAGGAGAGAAGGAAGACAAACGCGGCGAACATCTTTTTGCATGGTATATTATATTGGATCCTTCCTGGGCTCGGAGGAGAGAGTGGATTGCGGAGGGATGAGCAGACAAAGGTTGTAGAAAGGGAAGCTATGCGCAAATTGTAATAGCAAGAATCACGATATCATTGAATGCAGATACAATCGACTGCGATCCTGAGGGCGACGCCGACCAGCATGTGGACAGACTTGTGGCCTTCATCGTTATAGGAAATGTGGCTGGGAGTGCAGCCAGCTTGGACTGCGGAGGAATGAGCGAAGAACGAGGTGAGCGGGGCCACCGCTATTGAGTTCGAAGTATTAATTCGCAGAACCGAATGAACGTCAATATTGCCGCGTGGAAAGCTCTGTCATGAGACAATCAGACAAGAAGCATTCGCTACTATGCAACTAGCAGCCAACGAAGCATCCAGCACCCCGACGAGTGAGGAACCATGGAGAGACTCTAGCGCTGTCCTGGAGGAAAAGATGGTGTAGATTTGTCATCCAATAGAGGTACTGTAGTGAAATCGTTGTCGCCATTCATGCTCAGACAAATATTGCGAGGAAGCGCATGTGTAGTGAATTTGACGACGAGGTAGGCGCAATGGAAGTCTTCGCAGTGAAAGAAGTACAAGTTATAAACACAAATCACTACTTTGTCGTCCAATCTTGCTTCGAAACGGGTTTGGATGCTGATGATGATTTCAATAATCACTACGACGGTTCGTCTGTAATAGGGGTATCAGTCCGCGTACGTGGAGGCATGCTAATGAGCTCTGGGTATCATCTGGAAGTGAGGACGTTGCGGTGATATATTCGTCGAAGCCTGGACTAGTCAGGGAGTGGCGGACGTGGAGGGCGAAGAGCTGGCGGATTGGTTTTGAAATAAGAAGGTTTAGAGATGAATGCATCCGCTTGGGTGCGGTATTGGTACGAGGGTAATTGTGATATTGCTGGTTATGATGTTCATGATATCTCGGAAGTGCTTTAATGATGTATCAATTGATTTCAAGAACGAGTTCGTGAACGAACTTTGCTACTCCTAGACGCTCATTGGAGGCTAATCCATCTCAGTCCTTTCCTCTGACAATACAACCGATCGACTTTAGATCCAGGTCTTGATATCTCTATTCTCGTTCTGATTAATCAAATGTGTTTGCAATGTTCTTGCCTCCAGTTCCGAATACAACATCCCTCCTCCCGACGAGTTCTTGTCCCGACGAATACTCACTCTTGTCAGACGTCGATTCTACTCGGACATCACGATGTAGTGTGGCCGGGAACTATCGCTCTGTCCTTTGATCATTAATCTCCACTCGTCACGACACTGACAACGCTGCAAACCACAACACAGTGACAGAGTCAATATCAAGACGTGCTTGATTCGAGTCCTAGCTAGCAGCGTCGTTTCCATGAATAGTGTGGTATCGAAGCAAGTGGTAGTTTACTGTTGCGAAAGCACTATTAATGCAGCTCTTCTCATGTCTATTGGTTTCATTGACAACTGGAAGTCTCCGCACTGCGATTGGATTGCTTGGAAGAATGGTGGCGCAGAGTAGCTGCGGTGTTATTGTTGTTGGTGGTGGTGGGGCGTTGCGACTTCTTTGCAGTCCAATGTGAGTTCTTGCTCTGTCGTGGTGTCTTGACATACGCTTGTTTCGTGCTGTACATGAAACTTCTTACGCCCGGTGTTCATTTCTTTTCATTCGTAAAGGCCACACCCCTCAACTCACGTCCACAACACCCTCCCTCCTCCTCTCAACCTCCTCAATCTTCCCCACCAATCCCCTCCGCTCAACCTCCATCCTTGCCCTCATCCCCCTCAACCTCTCCAGCCGCTCATCCAACGTGCTCTCCTGCCGCTGCCTAACCGTTGACTTGGCTTGGTGTTCTTGTTTCAGGGAGGCGCCGTAGTATGCGCCTGTTGCTGTGATGAGGGCGATTGAGATGGCGAGGATGGCGGGTTTGAGTTTGCGCGGGAGGGTTGGGGTTGCACTATTTGTTAAGGTCTGGGTGGCGGAGGGGCGGGAGATGAAAGGCAGGGGTTTAGGTGGTGGTGACATGAGGATTGGCGAGAGTGATCGTTGGGAGAGAGTGTGTGTGTGTTGTTAGTTGTTTAGCAGGAGGAGTGCGGGTTGAGGTAAGGATTGAGATCGTTCGATGGGTGGGTAAGCAGCAGGACGAGACGAGCGGTATAAAGGATGGCTATGCCGCCACTGGTGACATCGAATTGTCGAAGATTAAAATTGAGGTCGTAAGAAACAGATGCAGTTCAGACATTGAATATGGAGTACAAGTCCAGCGGAGTCATGCTCCGGTGCATATTGTGTCTCAGCGTTTCAATGGCAAAAAAGTGCAAAAACGTTATTGACATACAGCAACTGAAATTCGCATGTGGTCACCCACCATACTACTACGCAGTCGATCTTTGGCTTAAATAGGGCAGAGCGAACGGGATGCCTTGTTCTCCACAGTCTATGGCCGTATGTGCTAGAAGGTAACTTATTTTCATTAATATACTGTACAACGCGAAAAATGTGCAAAAGCTACTCGACAATGTTCAAGCTTGTTGGAGCATAGATTGTGGTATTCTGTATTTTGTGCCACAGTGTCGATGATCCTTTCATAAATAACTTCACGTGAGAGTCCTCAACTGTTGGGTTTTTACGTGCTGTATTGTGGTCACCCCACCTTCGTCTTCGAGATGCGTCTCTCGTCTCTGAAATTTACGAGTATTGTTATGATAATGATTGGGTAGTTGGAGGAATGTGCTTGGATTAAGGGAAAGATGGTAAACGCGCTAATGCTGCCAAAGAGCAAACCGATGATAATACCAGGCATTCGCTCCATATCCTAGACCGAGCAGAAACATAATAGCACCTCCGGTCAAAGCAAGAGTACCGAGCCAGTCAATAGCTTGAATACCATCTCGGCATGGTGTACTTGGTAGTTGATGTCGGGGTAAGAGGATGACTACTAAGCACGCCAGCTTGAGTGTGGCAAGACAATGTAGATTGTAGAAGCTGGAAGGATCGTGTTAGCTTTAACACAAGTCTCAACAGGTGGATTAGAAGGTAGTTGAAAGAAGTCTTTGGGTAGAAAAGAGAAGAGGCTGACGAATGGCTAAACCAACCGTTAAAAAGCCTCTACTGGAGTTGAAGTAGCTTGCAATAGCAGGTAGAGCCGTCGTAACGATTGTGATGTTCGTAGCGGCGAGGAAGATTGAGGTCTATATTGAGCATTGGTTGGCATTTTTGTTTATATACAGAGTACATTCTGGTACAACAACCAGAGAAACATGATCAACGAGATCTTGAGCTTACCACGCTTGTGTCGATTTTTGTCTTGTTTCTCCTCATCATTAGGCTTGACTTCGCTATTGCTTTCGTCCCGGGACTCCATAGCCATAGCCATATCAACTGACACTTGATGTATTTTGATGTTTGTAGGTCTTCTCAATGAACTTGAAGTCTGACATGACTACTACAGCTGGCAGATTCAAAGCTCTCGACTACGACCGCGATATGCTTTCAATGACAAGCTCTGATATATATGATCCAGGGCAGGTAAGCAGAGAACAAAGTTACGGATATTGAAAACAGAAGTGTACAGGATACCTGACAGAGGCTATCTCGTCGTATTGAGACATAGCGAGGACGAATATAGATCACCTTTTCCAATGACGAGACGCCAGCATTTTTACGGAACGCTAATATGGAATTGCGCCGACGAATATCACCTCAATCGAATATTTCAAGTCCAGCGATCTCAAGTAACTGTCTTCGTCTGATCACACTAGACTCGACAGGACAAGCTCAGTTGCAATTACTGTAGACAGACTGATATCTCATAAACAGGATACGGGCGCCATTGAAATACTCTGCAACCAAGCAGCTGGTGGTCGAGCACAATCACTACGCAGACATCTTACGTATTAGCAGTGAACGGCATTCTCAGAAAATGTTCATCACTAGAGACAAATGTATATCGTCTCAAATCAACGTGGCGGAGACTGCTCAAAGGTGCACTGACTACAGATTTTTTGAGCACAATATTGTTGTCAGTGACAAAGATATGACTTTGCTTCTCAAGCAGACACTCACGCCACGCAACAACTCACCGCACTTTCACATCGATGAATCACCACTACACAACTCGTCCCTTCGACACCACTTCCAAGCACCGACAAAGCTTCACCGACTCATTATTACAAATCCGTTTCACTCATAATCACTTTCGGGTCTGTCTGCGCCGCAACCACATCCGGTCCTCCCATCCACTCAAATCCTGACAAATGTTTTAACGCCCAAACGCATCTAACCAAGATCTCGATGCCGCGTGTCAGATCTATGATCAAGTGTCATGAACCATCCTGAGGGCCCGGCGTGTTTCTCCGTTTTCGAGGCTGAGTGAGTACGGGCTTCGTGGTCTTGTGTCTTGTGGTCTTCTGTGCGTGACTTTGACTCGTGGTGGCGGTATGGCGGTTGTGCGACGATGGGCGTATAGGTCACGAGGATGCTTCATGCTCAAAATACGACGGAAAGAGAATGGTACGGGCCGCACTACGTGCATGATGCAGGGTTTCTTTCTTTCTTTGTCGTGCGGCATGGGTTTCTAGACCTGTGTGCGATAGGATACTTTGTTTGAGGGAAGGCTTTGTCGATGAAGCATTAAAAGTGCAGGCATAGATACGATTGATAAGTCTTTTCAAAGATTGTTTGCATATTCCATGGGATCGCACATCAGGGGAAGGTACTATTGTACTGTACTCACGATGAAACCTGGAAGGCTCTGCTATGTGGCTTGTTTTGCTATTCATGAAGTAGTATACACGCACGCTTGGGTAGGTTCAGCCCAAGGCAGCCTCGGATATCATGCATTTTCAAAGCAAGTCAAGCGGTAGGAGTGCATCAGAGTCATGGGAAGTGTGGTGTATTTCTTCTTCTTCCATTGTCTAGAGTCTAGCTATCTATGTCTGCTGGTTGCTGGTGTAAACATAGTTGAGACGGTGCTTTTCGCACAATCCGAGTCGAGTATGAGCAATGAGTTGGCCAATAGTGTCGATAGATGAGCAAAACTTAATTTCACCGGCCCACCTCGATGGGCATCAAGCTCGATGGGCACCAAGCTCAACAGTTGTGCTTCATACCATTCCTTTCCAGTCCTTGTGACAGTGTCGTTCATTTATTTCGTTGCAAAGTAAGAAAAGTATAAGTGTAGGAAGTTCCGGTCATAGGCTGTTTAGCTCGATCAGCTCTTGTGCCGCCATAAATATGCTTGTTGTCGACAGTCCTTTGATCGTGCCGTATGTGAAGTGCTTCACTCAGTTTAGTCACTGGTGACAAAGCCCCAACCCTGTAGGTCGGGTTCGCGTCCAAGCAAACCGTCATTTGGCTTCATGACAGCAGCAGAATAAGCGGCAGCCTTTCGACGATATGCTTCATCGGAGGTATCCATTGTGTTGCAGGTCATACGTTCAATGCTCATCCTTGGGTCTTTTCGTGGCACTGTTTCTTGACCACCAGACCTCTTTCGCTTTCCAGACTCCGACGGTGTAGGTGAAGGTGACGCGATCTGAATTGCCTGGTCGATGTTATGATTCTCCATGGACGAACGCTTTCGAACGGAAAGGAGTAACGAGCTATCGCTGATGAGCTTGCAAGCTTCTTCCAGTTCTAACGTGGATTGTATTCGTTGCAAAAGACCTTGTGCTTCGTCGTAAGGCGCTGTTCGGAGGGTGTTGATAAGGTCACGGAGGTATTGTAGCTCTTGTGTAAGTTCTGTGACTTTGCGTTTGAGGTGTGCTCCCCGTGCTTCTCCGGCGCGGGTATCGTAGACGCACTCGGTGTCCTTGAGTTCGCAAAGACTGCATCTTGGTCGTTGTCCTGAATGATTGTCACTACGTTGTCCTAGTAGATGAGAGGTGGCTGACATACCAGTACACTTGGATTTTCGCTTCTGACATGCAGCACAGGCTACAAGGACTTGTTGACGCTTAGCGATAGTGCCTGAACGACCATCACTGTGCTCGCCATCGTTGGTGTTTGTCGGTCTTGGTAGGATGGATCTATGTTGTTGTTGTTGCTGCAGCTGCAGCTGGAGTTGTTGTTGTTGTTGCTGTTGCTGATTATGTTGCTGAAGCAGATGGAGTTGTTGTTGTTGATGCTGGGCATAGGCTTCCGGAGTTGCTGACGTGGCCATGGTTGTGTGTGTGTACAAGGGGCGAGACTGTTTCTTAGTGTCTCGATTCCTTGCACACACAAATGGATCGAGTTGATTAGGAGGAGTACCGCGATGTAGCAAAAGGTGAAACCAAAGACACGTCTAGAGACATAAGCGATGTCTGGGAGCGAGGGAGGATGAAGTATCCACTACGGGGAGAGTTTGTGGTGGACCGGAGTTTCACGATAAATCAACCACAGATTGGCACTGGTGGATCACGGATTCGATCCTTCCAATCAAACAAGCACTATCTTCGGAACCACATCCTGATGGGTCAAATGGGCCTTGGCGGCTATCTGTTATTTTTTGCGACACTACGTCAATCCGGCACACCTGAGACAGCCTCTGGTTGAGCTTGCCACAAAGACATCCCCGAGCACTCCAGTACAGTGGTGTTTTTTGAAATGGGCCCCCCTAACCATGGAACGAGCGTGGAGCCTAGATGTAGCCTAGCTCAATGAGGGAAGAGTTGATGCCGAAGTGATTATATATCACCAAGTCGTGATCAAGCCGAGCTGGGTTACACCGGCTATATCAGGCCGCATTTGGCTAGTCCCAGTGGGGTCATGACTCAGGGAGGCCATTTCAAAAAACACCACTGTACGTCTATCCACAAAGTCGTGTCATCATCTCATTCGCCTCCAAAAGCCGGGCCACACACGACTGCCAATGGTAGATCTTGCATGCGACGGAGATCTCGTCTCCGGAAACGCCAGAAGGAAAGGATCAGCAGACCTTATTTGTTATTGCTTTTGACAGAACCTCATCACTAGGCCATAAAGCCATGAAGAGTCTCGATTTGTGCCCAAAAGCGCCCCTAATCTACGCACATTGTGGATGACTGAGTGTGAAGCCGCCACCTTGTTGAAACCAGGTCCCCTTCTCATGATTGTATGATTATGTGTTTGAGCTCGACGATTCACATCAACAAACGCACTCGAAGCTAGATCGGCCAATCAAGAAGCTTCTCACGGCTCGCCTCCATTACACGACTCGTCTGTGTAACTTTTACACATCATTACAGAAAGCATATTTACAACTCTGTTATCCGAGTGCGCTGTCAGAGGTACTGTACACATCTTTCAATGGCCAAACTTACACAAGAAGCAGAATAATTGATGATCGGAGATCATTTCTGTAAGAGGCGCAGCTAGAGCCTCTAGAGGTGTCCACACGGCAGGACCTTCCCAAAGCAATACGGCATTCGTTCCGGTGGGTTTATCTCTTTTTCCCTATTCTCCTTCGGGCGCGGCTGAGCTGTGAGATCCCTTTCTCGTAAACAACAATGCGAGTTCAAATTCAAAGTCGACTAAATGCAGTTGAGGGAGAACAGCTGTAGTTTATGGTAATCTTGAGGTTGTGCCAGTCGTTTTCGCGGCCACGAACTCCTGCTTTCGGTCCAGCTGAACTACCTCCGTCACGGACATCGGGCCGCCCCAGACTTGTCATGCTTGATGATTAACATGAATCTTGGCTGTGGAGTTATTACTTACGGCCCTCGTCGTTATATTCAATAATTAGTTAGGTCCCAAAAGTAAATCCTCCTCAAGAAGGAAGGATGTGAGTCCTCCTCACTTTATAGAGGTTGAGAGCGTGATGTGCAATCAGGATCGGTATTGGATCCCTGCGACTGCGACCTATCAGTATGGGGAATTCTTTGTTCATGGTTTTGAAATTGTCGATTATTGACAGCAGTAATCATCAATACCATCTTAATGGGTACCAGGCATTCTGAGCTGCAGTGTGTGACTAGAGTTGTGGCCTGTTGCCCCTGCTGAGCATAGTCGACATCGGGCATGATTAATTCGTGATCTATTTGATGCCTCGAACTCCCAGCGGCCTTGGGCGATCAAGATATACCTTTCAGAGCTTATAGTCGACAACGAGGTATCTTAGCGTCTTGTCGATACAGAACTCTACATGAGTGCGTTATAGGTTCGAAAATCGGACAAGTCATGGCGTCTACAAGGAGAACCTCGTCATGATTACACCATGCTCCTCCCTCACCATCCCCCTCCTTCCCCTATCGTTAGACTTGGACTTTGTGAACAGGAAGAAGAACAAGTCGATCGTTTCGTGCTATGCTGGCAGATGTGACTGGTGAAGTCAAATGAAGACTTTCAGTCATGTCTCGTTACGGTTACTAGAGGCCTGATCATGTTATACATTGCCCATCGATCCACCATACTACCAATAACGACAATCATAATAGGCGTAGGTAGTCAGATACAATTGGAGAGGCTAGGTACAACTCATCCTGCTTACTTTTTCTTTGATCGAAGCCCGTGCGGACGGAGGTCGAGGGTCTGGTGATAGGTACAGAGATCTTCTATTGTTCCGTGTACCAGCTGACCTATCGTAGCGAAGACAGATGGGCGACACGGACATTCAAAATCACAAACACATTCCTGAATTGGTCGCAAACAGGCTTCGAATTTCTCGGTTGAATCGCAGCAGCGACAGAGACAGCTAGCCCAGACAACATAGATCGCAATACTATCAAGATTGATGTCCTCGCTTCATTCTCGCCTCATCGGTATGACTTCCTTCTCTCTCCTACTTCGGTATCATCTTAACGTCCAGATCAGGCCATTGCTCCTTAATCTTCCGACTTAGATACCTCAATGCCCACAGATTCGCCGCAATATTGGTCACACACATGACTAGCATCTTCTTCTGTTCCGCCGCTGCTAATCCAGCTTGTCGTGGCTGAGGCGTGACGAAAAGCATACGACTGTTTTCTGTTGGCAAGAAACCAGCGGTTTTCGCAGTCGAATGAGCTTGCTCGATCGTTTGAGCGTCGAAGGAGCGGGAGAAAGCTAGTGCTGTGATGGTTGTGGATGCTGCTGTCTCGGTGACTTCGTGCTGTGGAATACTGGGTATTTCCTCCTCTTCCTCTTCCTCTTCCAAGATATCATTGCCGTTGTCACCTCGATTCCTTGCACTACTCTTCGCCCGGCTATGTGTAAAGTCAAAGACACCAATCGCACCATCTTCACTAACTCCGACACAAAGCCAAAACACATCACTAACCCGATTAACCTGCGGCGCATGCCCGCCCACCATCTCTCTCAACCTCTCCTCCAGCTGTTTCGACTGAAACCTATATTTCGCAGCTCCCTCCACATCTGCAATACCACCAACCAGCCCAATCGTCTGACCACGACGATACGGTGACGGGTCGAAAAGAGGTCGCGCTGTGGTTGTGTCGATGCCAAGTTCGGCGGCGAGGGGAATGTTGAAGTTGAGATGGAGGTGGGAGGAGATTGCGCTTTGATCTGAGAGTAGTGAGGTGTGTGAGTTTTGGAGGAGGCCGTGGAGGGTTGGTGGTGGGCGGAGGAGGAACGCAAGTGGTGCTGAGTTTGGTGGTGTGTTGGATGGTGAGTGGTTTAGGGCGTGTAGGAGGTCTGGGGTGATTGAGGGGGCTAGTAGCACGTGGGATGTTGGGATAGCTTGCTTTGGGGCATCGAGAGGAGTGGGTGGTATTATCGAGGTATTCGCTGGAGGCTTTGTGGTGGTCTGGTCGGAGGAGAGGTTACGAGATTCGCCTGTTAAGGTGTAGAATGCTTTTGCGGGTGTCTGAGATTCTACTGTATGGAGAAGGGAGGTAAGGAACGCTTCTACCTCTGCAAGACTAGCATAAGAGCATTCAGCATTGTTGGTCGTCATAATAACACCCGAAAAACTGTATATCGTTGTGAGAGGGTTCCTTGGATTTGATCTTGTCTTGCTTCACGGCACTTTTTTTCGAAGCACACAAGCAGAAGCTCTCTTACTGGCATGCGAATGTCAAGACTTCCTCCTAGGTATGTCAGAATAATCAGAGACAAGAATGCTGCGATGGCGCCTCAGATACCACGCTATCAAGACGTGCTTGCATGCACCTTCCTAAAGCACACTAGCCACCACGAAACATTCTCGCCACAACATTACCACCGGGCAACGCATTGGAAGCAAAGGGCTCAATACACTGCCATGTTAGCGACTGACAGCGAACACGCGTAAGATGTTGTTGTCCGACGTCGACAATGCTGTCCTGTTCAAGTGAAGTCTATTGCTAGTTGTTTCAGTATGTGCACGGGCCATCGACGTATGTCAACCGCGTTGTTTACATGTAGAACTACCTCCTTTGTGGATACAGAACGGTCAAACCTTTCTATTTTCAAGTTTCAGATTCACGCTCACCACCAGTCGTCCATTCACCTCCACTGCACATTACAACTACACCCTACATTCTGTAACTACCGACGGCAATAGACAGACGAAACCCGTCAGACAGACAAACAAAACTCTCCTTTGGTGGCACACCCGGATGGAATAGAGACGACCTCTCTGAACAACAGCCAGTCACCGCCACACACACAGACAGCACCTTCAGACTTCTTCAAAGATGGCATTCGGCGACTTCACCAACATCTGCGCCCAAGCAGCCCTCCCCCTCTGCTCTCTCATCGGCACCTCCCCCTACGAACCCTCCATCCCCGGCCTCCCTGCCTCCTGCTACTCTCGCTCCATCTCACTCGCCAACACAACCATCTTCGCCGGCGCCACTGGCTGCATCCACATAATCGCCTTACTGATGACCGTTATCATGATCCTACACGTCCGCTCCAAATTCACTGCCGTCGGCCGCAAAGAAATAACCCAGTTCTTCTACCTCTACATGCTCCTCACGGTCCTCTCTCTGGTACTGGACTGCGGCGTTGTGCCCCCAGGCTCGCGTGCAAAACCGTATTTCGTGGCTGCGCAGGTCGCTGTCGCAGGGGCTACGTGCATCTGCTTGATGATCAATGGCTTCGTTGGCTTCCAGTTGTATGAAGATGGTACGGCGCTGAGTCTGTGGCTTCTGCGCGGCGTTACTGGTCTTTGGGCGGCAATCACCTTCCTGATCGCCCTGTTCACCTTCAACTCCCTAGCCGGCCTGAACCCCTCAAAGACCATCCCGCTCTACATCATAATGTACATCCCGAACGCGCTCTTCCTGCTCATCTACACCGTCTGCCAACTCCTCCTCGTAACCAACACGCTCCAAGACCGATGGCCTTTAGGCGACATCGCATTCGGCCTCTTCTTCTTCGTCATCGGGCAAGTAATGTTGTATGCATTGGGCGCGAGCATTTGCTCTGGCGCGCAACACTATTTCGACAGCATCTTCTTCGCGAGCATTGCGAATTTGTTGGCGGTTATGATGGTGTACAAGTTTTGGGATTCGATTACCGCGGAGGATTTGGAGTTCAGTGTGGGCGCGAAGACGGGGAATTGGGAGGTCAAGCAGGCGAATACGTCGATGCCGTTGTTTGGACATGGCCAGCAGCAGGAGAGAGAGGTTAGTCCGTATCATGATGATGTTAATGCTAGTACGTTGGCTAGTGTTAGTGCGTATGGTGGTGGGAGAGGTGGTGGTGGTGGAGGGTTGGGGAGTGCGCCGCCAATCATTAGGCATAGTTATGTTGACAACCTCTGATGGGACACTGAGGTCCTAGTGTGAGAGGCAAGAGACATATCATGATAGTACGAGGACAGAAGGAGATGTTTCAGAAGAGTTGGGAAGGCATTCCTTCAATCACGATTTCTGGTATTTGGGATTGGGTTTCGAGGTTGGGCCATATGGAATGAATTTATGATTGTGTGTAGAATATAGCATAGCATACATAGCACTGGCGTTTATCGATCACTGTTTTTCAGTATGATTTCCATCATTTCCATTCATCCCGTCTCCGTCATGCGCAGTACACGACCTCTACTAAACAACCAACAACCAATATCTAATCAACCAATCAGACAGTCTCACCTACCTGACCTATTCTTCCTTTTCCCTCCTTCTTTGGTGTTCTTCCTTCTCCTTCTCCCTTGCCTTACTCATGCTGTCCTAAAACAAGACCCGGAGCCCCTTGCCCTTGCTTTGTGCTGTGACTCTGCTGTCCGGATGGAAGACCTTGGAGACTCCTGCCTCACCTTGCTATCACATCTGAACTCATGCTGCATTGCGTAGTCGCACTTGACCACCCGCCCACCCCCGCCGCCGCCGGCCACCCTGGGGACATCTAGAATGATTTTACGAATTGTGAGCGGAGCACAGCATACGGTGGTAGCATAGCATTGGCGTTCTTATTCACCCCATCCCATAGTCATCATTTTTGATCCCAGCCTGTTACCGAACTCACAATCTTGCTTCTTTTCCTTGCTTACTCACCATCTCACTTTCTCCTTGCCACCTTGCTGTTCTGTTGGAGACTCTTGTCTTGCGGTCCTGTCATATCCTGTTATAGCACGCGTCGACTTGAGAAGACAGCAGTGATAAGACGACGACACGAAAAGCGTACACATGGTAATCCCACAAATATCTTAACACTTCTGAATGATCGTGGCGCAGGTGGCACATCTACAGTACAAAGTGATTGTATGAATAATAAGTGTCACAACCCTGCAAACCCTGCATGCAGCACTGACATCAATGGGCGGTAAGAGAAACATGTACGATCAGCTGCTCATGATGCTCATTGATTTATTCAGTTGGGGCGAATTGACAATACGCTGACATACTTTGACAGTTTGGTGGAAGAATGCTGATAATCAAACTTCATGCTCGTGGCCATACTCTCTTGCTAATCCATCCGCAGCCAAATCTGTTTCTATTCACCAACAGTTCTTTTTAATCAAGCAATCATGACTCCTTGTGTCATATGTTTCACGTTATTTCTGTTTTCTCAAGACGAGATACTCATACTCATGCTTCATGATCATTACGGTAATCATCGAAGCTCTATTCCTTCCGCTCTTTCCATACTTTTATTCAATAATAGCCCATCATCCTCCTACCCTTTCACTCTTTTACTCTTTCATCTCAACATCCCCAACATCAGGCAAAGGCACCGCGGCATAAAGCAACACAAGCGCACTATGACTCTCCCCACCACCAGCCAATTGCATAATCTTCTCCTCACCCACCTCGGTAACCTTCTCATCGTCAAACCTCCACCATCCGCCCTGCGCAGCACCAGGAGCACCAACAACATTCGCATCCTCACTCTCCTTCTCACCAGGCTTCGGTACCTTCTTGACATACGCAATATAATGTCCACTATCCGCACTAGCACCCTGATGCGTAATAACGCCTCTAAGCTCATAAAGTCCAGTTTGGCAGGCTCCACTATCCTTTAGTAGTTCTTGGTCTACAGAGGCGAGCACGTCTTTCTTTGCTGCTAGGATACCGGCGGCACGCTCGGCTTCGATTTCTGCATCGGTTTTGTAGGTTTCTCCAATGGCGTCAGCGCCGGCATCTTTCATGTCCGTATCTTTTCCAGTGGACGGGGCTTTGTCGTTGGCTTTTTTCTTGTCTTCGGCTAGTTTTTCCTCGCTTGATGGACCAGTGGCTTTGAAACTTCGGTCAGCGTCGTCTGTTACGGCGTTGTCGACAAGCTTTTGACGTTTGCGGGCTCGAGTGTCGATGAGTTCTAGCTTGCGGAGTTCGTGGACTTTGTTTCGGACAGGGACCAGTGATTTCTTGAGGGAATCGGTGCAGTATTCAGTGACGTCTAGTTCCATGGGAAAAGTGACTTTGCGGAGCGTCTTCGCCTTTTTGTTGATGTCGCGCTTCCAGTAGAAGCGGTTCATGTGGACGGGGAGGTATTTCGGAAGACGAGATATCCTCTGTGTTGATTTGTAGGTTGCTTCGCGGTTGAGTGAGGGAGATGTTTTGGAGAGTGTGGATGTTAGGGCTGCTTGGATGCCTTGGTTGAGGTGGAGGACTTCGCGGCTGGAGACGAAGCAGTTGAGCTTGAAGAAGACTTCGTCTGCTTTCTTTTCTGGCTTGTCTTCTCCTGCTGCTTTGGCTTCTTCGTCTTCGCATTCTTCGATGACTTCGAATTTACCACCCATATATTTGTCCACGAAACCTTGTTGAGCTTCTTTCGAGGCTTCTGCTGCTTCTGCGGAATTTGCTGATGGTGGATTCTTGAGCTTCTGTCGAAGGGAGGAGATGATTTGTGAATATGCCTCTTCTGCATCTTGCTGGGAATAGCCACGGCCATCTCGGGACTGCTCAGCGAATTGAGGATAAGCTGTACGGAAAGCATTCAAGAACATCAATGGTGGAAAGCCTTCTTGTGTTGATCCCATCTGCTTGTACAAGTCGCGCAAAGATGCTATCAAATCGCCCGAAGCACCAAGACCACTGAGGCCAAACTGACTTAGGTCGAGGTTGCCACTGCCACTACTTTGCTTATAGGCAAGGAGTTCCGTCTGGAGTTCTGGAATCGCGCGGAGAGTTTGGAGTGTTGAATTGAGGTAGCAAGTGTTGCCTAGGTTTTGTAAACCAGAAGGCAAAGCACCTGCACTCTGCGCTATCTCTGCTTCTGTCATGTCTTCCAAGAATTTGACCTTCTCTTTTGGCTTGACAATAGCCGCACCACCTGATGGTGTACCCATGAGCATGAATTGGTGACCAGCCTTAAGACCTAGTTTTGACAGGTCTTGATCATCTTTTAGCATTCCACCTTTGGCAATAATCTTTTGCCTTTCTGGTTCCACACCAGTGACGGAGAAAACTTGGTACTTGAATGTTTCGCCATTGCTGCTGGTGTCGAGTTCGAGGTCGTATTTGTTCTTGCCGTGCTTCACCACAACTGATGTCAAAGTTAGCATGGTTTTCAGACGATAGTGTTTGCTGGCCAGGCATTGCTCACCAGGGATAGTGGTCATGACTGTGGTATATGTCGTGGATGCGAAGGAGGCTATGGTCGAGGTAGGGGAGGTTTAAGGGAGGTTGGATGTGGTACAAAGAATAGAGAGGCAAGCGGTGGACTTTAATCTAATGTTCTTGTTAACGAGTTCAGTTAAAGTCGACATTTATTAGCATCTGGAAATGGTTGGAAACACATCGCCATCCTTGGACCCTGAATTCCACCCCGCAATCGCATGCATACAGACGGACGACATGACCGCCCATTGGCTTGTTGTTGATTGTCTGCGATACATGTAGCAAGCATGGTACGTTTGCTTCAAGATTGGGTTATTGCTCATAATCAATCGCTAATCACCTCCAGTCTCAATCATTACGACCTTACCTCCAATGCGTCCGCGCTTCTCTAACAGCAGCATTGGCTCTAGCCAACTTCGCGTCCCAAACATCAGAAAGACACAATGTGCCAGAGATTGAAGCTGCAAGTTCGCCAGAAGTCCTCCTAAACCCATTGACGATATCTCGAAACGAAAACGAAAGAGTCTTGATTGAACCAAGTGTCAATAGCGTCCGCATCAGTATCAAGATCAAACAGGCAGATGACATTGAGGATATTCTGGTACACAAGTTTACAAGATTTTTGACACAAAGAGCGGAGGCCTTTTTCATCCTGCGAAGGAAGCCCGTGAAGGTGAGAGTAAACATGGCATACCGTGATTGATTGCGCTGACGTCTATACAGGGCTACGACATCTCCTTCCTTATTACCAATTTCCACACCGAGGAAATGCTCAAGCACAAACTGGTCGACTTCATCATTCACTTCATGGAGGAGGTGGACAAGGAGATTTCGGAGATGAAGCTTTTCGTATGCTATTGTCTGCAACTCATTTTTCGACAACAATGCTAACCACATTCAACAGCTAAATGCACGAGCTCGTTTCGTTGCAGAATCTTTCCTTACACCTGTGAGCTCCATAGCTGTGCTCTATACAAGCCTGCACTGCTAACATTGAACTAGTTTGACTAGATTATGAGGTATATATGGCATTGGGGCGGCTGGTCGGTAAACTAGAGGCAGAACAAGCCGAGTACATGTGAGAAATCTACACAGCGACGACAGACATTGGTCAGAATGAACAAGTCCAGCGACAACACTATCATACCCTCTTCAGTCTCTCGAGAAAGTGCAAGCGACTGCTGCTGTCTGACGATCCTCGGTAGCAGCTGACGAGGTAAACAGAAAATCGCTCAACCTCACGTTCTACCCATCTGAGGAACTGTTTTTCCATCACCTACCTGGATCGAGTGCTAATCGTGCAAAAAGAATTACCCTCTACGTCTTTTGCGTATTGTCAAGATGAAAAATGACTTTTGAAATTCCAATTCTCTATTGTCGTCGCTGCGTGTTTCAGATCTGTTACAAGTTTTGGTAGTACAATTGAATCATGCAGGCTTTTATCAATGTATCCAACCAATCAAGCTCTTTCTGCTTACCACGTTGCCCTGGTTCCTCTGCGAGATAGCGTTTCAGCTCTATACCTAATGAGGCATGTATATGCTTAAAGGAAGTTACCACTCTTTACTGCTCAGGTGACCGCAAGAACAGCCTTTTGATGACGATATGACAAAGATCTTGCTCCAGTACTTCAATAGCTGATCTCCCACATCTTTTTCGCCTCTCTTTCTCCATCACAACTCTCGCTCTCACCCGCTCTCTGCCTTCCTTGCTCTCTTGTGTGATTGTGACCTGTACCGTTGCTAATACGCCTTGTGAAGTATACTAACAGCTCGCTCTCGAGTCACTTTTTGCTCAATCAGAGCTGTTTTTGGTGAGTCTCACTATCAATTTAGCTCTCCATCCGCAAATACTCACTTGAGTTTAACTCACTCTCTCTGATTGAGATTCATGGTACAATTACTGACCCACTATCAGCAGATATAAGTACAGTACTCCTCAAACGCCATCTTCCTCCTCTTCGTCCTCAACAACATCTTACTCATCTCGATTCTTTGTATTTCGAGATGGCCAGCAACGCCTGGTCACGTCGCGGGCACGCTGGCCCTAATAGCACCCTCCACACCACCACTTTCCGCCCCTCCGCCGCCTCCTTCACACCTTCATCCCAGACCATGGGAGATGGGGACGAAGGGGAGTACTACCCCCCGGGGGTAGCACCCTTCGTGCCCCCCGACACTCCTCCCACAGGTCAGAGGACTTTGCTGGCTGCCTCGAGCGTATGTCATCTCAATCACATCTTCTCTGCAATCTTGATCCTTCTCCACTGCTTTGAAGTACTTCGCTGACCCAACGGCACTCCACACAGGCCATCACCACAGCACCCGCCCGCTCTCCTCCCAGAGCCACCAGTGTCCTCTCGCCTTGGGAAAGCGAGCAGGTCCGCGCGACCTGGGGGCTCGAGGAGTCCACCGTGCCTGGTTCAGGCATTTCTCCGACAGGGCAGCCTGTGACATCTCGGATGTCAATCATCGGAGATGCTTGGACTGGGTCGGCGGATATCTTCGCCCCAGGACCTGGTGTGACAAGTGCTGGAAGTCGTAAGTTTTGAATGTCCTTTCCACATCTTACTTCCAGCTTCTTTGGAATGGCAAGTTTGCTGATACTGTTGTGCGTTGTAGCTGGACAACGTACGGCATCCTCCTCACATGAGGATATGGCTTTGGTGGTAGCTGGCACGGCCTCGTCTCCCGTTGCCTCGTCTCCTGAGAGCCCATCGGCGAGAGAGCTCGCAGCGGCGATTATGGGTGGTGGGAGGAGAGTAACACCAGGTCACGAGGTGACCTGGGCGCCTCCCATCCCGTCGCCACCGACCGAAGAGCTGCCGTTTAGCAACCGCTGTGTTGGAGTGCTTCCTGCGACTCCTGCAGTATTGAAGTTGAGCAGTGTAAGTACAGCTTTTCACTGCACTTCCTTGCATCCTGCTAACAGACTTGTTTCACAAAGGTCGGATATGGCATCACCAAAGCAGAAATCATCGCCTCGATCGGCGAAAGCGTCCCCATTGTCACCATGCCGCGCAACTCCGGCACCTACGCCATCCACATCATGTTCGACCGCCAATCAGCCAAGTCAGGCGACTGCTACATTGAATTCCCAAGCGCATCCGCCGTCGCTCTCGTCATGAACAGTCGCAAAAACACACATCAATCAGACGGCAAAGTCCACCGCAACATCAGCGACCGCAGAGTCTACCTCGAACCGAGCACGCACGAAGAGCTGATGCGCGAAGTCTTCCCCAAAGCCAAATGCGTCACCTGGTACGGACAGGAACCTGTTATTCACCCACCAAACGACATCTATACCTCTGGCTTTGCGGAATTTGTCACAAGCGAGGAGTTGGTGTTGACTAATAGATGGGCCAATGAGCCACACAAGTCGAAGTACACCGGCACGCACCCTCAACGTCCATATGAATCGCTCATCACTCTTCTCTTCAAAGTAAGCCTCCTGTCTTCCACCACCACCAACATGAATCGTCCCTTCCTCCCTCCCTCCTTCCAACACTGACACATCTACAGTTCCCCTGGTTCTCAACTTCCAACTTCACCCTAACACTGCGCAACCAAATCCACACCACCAGCATCAAAATGCTCACCTCCCTCCTCTCCCACGTCTTACGCAACACCGACCCTTACCGCCTGTCCACCGCTCTCCTCTCCGAACTCCTCACCGCCTGCCTCGAATGCCCCGCCTTCAGCGAACGCCAACGCTCCGCCTGCATCGACGCAGTCGAGGGCTTCGTCACTCCAAGCGTCTACGTAACCCCGCTTGCGCCGTATTGGCCTTGGGAGACCATTTGTAGAAGGGAGGGGGTCGATGAAGGGAGATTGAGGATGTGGGTTGAGTTGATTAGAGGCGTGAGCGCGAGTGTGCCTGCGAACACGATGGCTGTGGAGAGGTATAGAGGAGGAGCGAGGGTGGAGAGTTGTTTTGGCAATGTTCATGTTCCGTGGCCGGTGGAGAAGGGGAAGATAACGTTTGCGGAGGCGGCGTGGTTGGAGGGGAGTGTTGTGGGGGCGCTTTTGGAGAAGGCGGAGGAGATGGGGATGGGTGGCGGGAAGAGGCACGATAGTCCTCAGCAGGGGGTATTGGGGTGGAAGTAGGTGTGGCGTGGGCATGATCTTTGTGGTGTGCGTTCTGGGATGTGTTGTGAAGCAAGATTGAAGTAATGATGGCATTGTGCTACAGTAGTCTTCAGACGATGAGATTTACTAATGAATATGATCAACTTTGGGAGTACGTCCTAGTCATGGTGGTGGTTTCAAGCTGTTTGTGAAACTTGAAAGATTGAGAGATTGAGTTTTATGACACCGTGTGACTCCTTATCTTGAAAATCAGCCAGTTATAAAAGAGACTGCCACTATTGAAATTACGACAGTCGAATACGATGAGCCACAACCAATGCATCCAGAGTTCCATCATGTGTTCTCCTTGTCTTTTTTGCTCAAACCACACCATTGACATCATTGGCATTTGCAGACGTTCCGACGAACGAAAACGATCCCCGGCTGGTATCCCCAAGACGTGGTTGTTCTCTTTGCCAAAGAACATGTACCGAAGAAAAAAACCCTGGCTGCGTGAAAAGATCGTTACGCAGATCGAGAAGGATAAGCCTTCGTGGGCCGTGAGGGAGCAGACCGAGGAGTTGTTCAAGGAGCACGACATAGCCTTTTGACGAGACGGAGATAGTCAAGTGGTGCGGGTCTCTTGCGGCGAGATTGGGACTGTTCTGGAACTATGCACCACTGAAAGGCAGTTGTAAAGGGTGATTACTCCTCGACATATGATCCAACTAACCCGTGTATGACCTGGATTATGCTTAAGCTCGGAATTGACAATTTCGATGTCGGCTCGTCACCCATGATACTGATGCTAGAGCGGTGGTTCAAGCGCGAGGAACGTTTGCCCATGACAAGAAGAGGTGCCACCTGTCTTTGGACGGCTCTCCCTATGTTCACCAACTGACATATCAAGCGCAGCGCAAACCAACCTTTGCTGATGTTGGCTAAAGTCTATGGACCGTGGCTGGCATCGTCAAACAGCGATAGCAGGAGAAAGAGAACATTCATGTAGTGCTTGATACCACGACTCCAGCAGACTATGAGCCGAACACATTTTTCAGCGTTACGGAGTACGTTATGGGCAGGCTTCGCATGGCACCATCAACAGGGGATGCTTTCAAGGTCTTTCTGCATGAGCTCGCGATATCTCGCGACATCTCGGCAACATAGCTGGTCACGAGAGGGTACCGAACGCTTTACGCGAGCCGTTCAAGGCGCCTATCGACGAGCCATTTAATCCGGTTACGAAGGTTGGCGAGCACTTGATCAGCACAGAACTTGACGAGTCCCTGCAACACCTTGCGAAACTGGTTCTGGAAAATAATCTTTGGAGATGTGGTGATGGATTTGAAATGTGGCTTTTGCTGGAAGTAGGAGGATAGTCTTCACACATCTATCGACTGTTGCTGAAACCACACTTCCGCCATATTACTTTGAAAATACAGTTTTGAGATTTGTAAATGTACGCCTAAGAGGTTTGTGAGTCCTTCGACTACTCGATCTGGAATGTGGGACTCACCTCAGCTTTTCTAGCATGGCTTCCTTTATCACACTACCAAATGGAACTTCGAAGCAGAATGCGTCAAGATGTGCTATATTCCGAAGACGAGGACGAGCTACGCAACGACTGTGCAGTCTATACATATGAGGCTACGAAGAAGATTGCACCTCTTGCATTCACGAGTCGGCAGAGGTCTCGCAAGTGCGCAGGCTTCTCGAGAACCAGCACGAGAGTGATGAAGTGATTGGCTCGAGGCATGCTGCGAATAAGAATGCATTAGAATCGCGCGCGCCATACATTGTCATCGCTGCTGTTCCCCTCCTTTTGCACCCAATCTCAATCTTGTCCACAACACAGCAAGACACTTAACCACAGAACGTATCCACCTCGCACACCAACATGCTCAAGCTTGCCACGAAGCATTCGGAGAGCTGAAACGCATACAACAGATCGGGGAAAGGAAAGACCCCCTTGACACGTATGTGCTCGGCACTGAAGGCGAAGATGATTCGCGGATCTTGAGCATGATATTTTTGTGGGGGTAATATACCAGAAGCAGTATGGACGAAAGTGCTACTAGACCAACTAAGGCCGAGGTTTGTCAGTCAGAAGTTAGGAGGAGGGATGAGATAAGCTTACACCGGAGGACAGAGAGCAAGTCGTGCATTGGCAAGCGGTATCGGGGCGAGGCTCTCAAGGGTCATGGAGGAAAAGACTACGAACGCAGCAGTGCTGTATCGGTTATATGGCAAATAGCACGATGCAAGCACCACCGACGTACGCTGTATTTACTTCCACGCTTTGCCTCACGCTGCATGTAAACGATATGATGGGGCTTCAAGCTGTTGGAATTGCTGGGAGTTGTTGGAAGTTATGTTGATTTCTCCAATATGCATACACTGCTTCGAGGCTTATGAAGCAAACGACTTCTGAGAAACAAATATAGTGACGATAGATGGCTAGGCGATGAAACCAAGAATCTAGCTTCTTGTCTGCTTCTCCTTCTTGAGTAATTACTTCAAGATGTGGGCAGACCAGACAATAACGTCCTGGTAACAAAGTTCCTCCTGCAACCTCAGTATACAGAGGATGGTAAAGCATGCATTCGTATTACTAGGATTGTGAGCAAGAGCGCGCTTCACAGATCTTGGCTCATGGAACTGGTGACAATGTTGTCATATAGATGGGCAGACAGTGATAATCAAAGAGTAATTGCAGCCATTGTGCGGTCAAGAATACAGTCGGACCGCCTTGATCAGTATCATGTTCCGGCCTGTCTGCGTCTGTTCAGCAGGACGCTTTCAGCGCTTTCGGTCGTTGTGTGATGATTCTGAGGTTCCTCTTGCTTCTGACAGTGTGTCTCTGCCAGCGTGCACTCCATACGGTACGCAACATGATCCGCTTGGTAAGAATGATGTGCAGCGTAGTCTCCTGCAAAGTTTTGTAGATACAGCGAGACTCGGTCGAAAGGCCTCGGTTTTGACATTATTGGTCCATGGCGAGTGGGGTAAGTTCCGTCATTGGCCAAAGTATTGAATGAATTGTCGTCGTAATTCTGCGTGGCCTCTCCGTACGTTGGCGGGTGGTGCCGGGCTGGCTTCTCAATGTTTCCGCTCGATGTCCTTGATGATTCGTGATGTGTCTTCAGCCCAGCTCAGCAATCAGCCGTGACTCCAACACTTATGTCTTTCTGAGCTATCAAGTCATCTCTTCATCTTGCAAACTGCCACCAGACTGGGCTTGCTGCATGGTGGATGCGCTGGCAGTCTTAGCATCTTGCTCCTCACTCAGCACCTTCGCTGAAGCCATGAATCTAGAATTCATTTTAGTGTTTTCGCCTTGATCATGGTCTCACTACACACTACTTACAGACTCCCGCAGTAGCCACCCAAGCCGCGCATAGCATCAGCCTGTACAGCAGTCATGCGCAGGAGGTTTTCGAGGTCGGCAAGATTGGCAGAAAGCTGGGCAAGCTGGGAGTGGAGGTGGGATAGGTGACGGTTCTTGATTGCGCTTGCGGAGGCGGAGTTCGTTGCTGGGAATGTGGATTGGCGCGCGCTTCGGCGAGTATTGTTTGTAGACATGTCGGTGTAGATGTGGAGGACGAAGATGTATACCCACTGATGATGGTGATGGTGTCAAGGCGAAGATGGAGTGTAAATAGGGCTGGTCTTGGCAAACGCGTCCTAAGTCGCGTCACGCTCAAGCTCGACTTAGCACGTTCTTGCATTTTGTCAATGCTGAAGCAGACCTTCCTTATAGTCATTTCGCCTCCTATGCCTGTAAGTAAGAGGTGTCTGTTCGACCTCGAGGTTACTCAACATGCCGGGCATAGTGCCACGCCGGCGTTCTCGCATGTACGACGATGAAGAAGATGAGGACATCTCGAATAATGAGCATGCCACTCAGAATGCGAACAAGCGAGCAAGATTGAGCGTCAATGGCAATACACCTCGCCACAATGCTGATATGGGCATCACTTCAGCTGCTCTACTCCAAGAACATCAGCCAGGCGCCATAGTAAAGGTCACGCTCAAGGACTTCGTGACATACACAGCCGCCACTTTCTATCCTGGTCCTGCTTTGAACATGGTCATCGGGCCAAACGGTACGGGCAAAAGCACACTGGTCTGTGCGATATGTCTCGGTCTAGCCGCGAGTCCAAACAATCTCGGTCGTGCGAAAGAGGTGGGAGAATTCGTCAAGCATGGTGCATCTGACGCCTATATCGAGATTGAGCTCAGAGGCAAGCGTGGCCAGCGCAACTACATCGTTAGGACTCACATCAAGCGAGACGGCAATAAGCGAACTTTTCAAATTAATGGTCAAGCATCCACTCAAAAAGCTGTGACTGAAATGGCACGCACATTCTCAATACAGATTGATAACCTCTGCCAGTTCTTGCCCCAAGATCGGGTCGTTGAGTTCTCCGCACTCAGTCCTGAGAACTTACTGGCAAGCACAGTGCGAGCCGCAGCGCCTCCACAAATGACAGAGTGGCATGAGAGATTGAAAGAGCTTCGCATAGAGCAAAGGAAAGCCATATCAGAGCAAGCTGAGGCGAAGAAAACCCTATCGGAGCTGCAAAAGAAGCAGGACCAGCAACGTGTGGATGTCGAAAGATTGCGAGAGCGTACAGAGCTCATAAAGACAATCAACATGCTGGAGAAAATGCGACCTGTAGCAGAGACAGCACTCCTGAAAGCTGAACATAACGAGGCAAAGGAGGTCAGGCATGCTTTCAGGGTGGAACGCGATGTGCTGAAAGAAGAACTGGCTCCAGCACTGGCTGCAGTGAATGCCAAGATGGCTTATTTGACAACCGTAGACAGAGCAAAGACGTCAGCAGAAAAGGTCTACGAACGCACTTTGGCAAAGTCGGATGGACATGTCAAGAAAATGGCTGAACTAAAGAAACAAATCACGGACTGTGAACAAAAGCGTACTGCCGAAACGAACTCTGAGAAGAGCACCAAGCAGGATTTCGCGAAGCAGCAAAACGCAATCCGTCAGATTGAAGTCTTGATGAAGGAGCAGCCGATAGAATTTGATCTGCCTGGTATGCAAGCACAGATTCGCGATCTCGATCGTCAGGTGATAGAACTCGACGATGAAACAGGAGCATTACGTGAGTTGATGAAACAACGCTGGGGAGATGTGAAAGACCGTGAGAAGCGTATCGAAGATAGCAAAGTACGTCTCGAGAACCTGAAAACTCAAGCTGGACAATCGGAAACACTCCTCAAGCAACGAGCACCTGATGCTGGGAGGCTCTACGATTTCATCAAGACTAACAAGGAACGTTTTGGAACTGACGTGTACGGTCCACCTCTCGTCGAATGTAATGTCAGTGACAAGGCCTACGCCGATGCTGTTGAATCACTCATGCGTGATGGGGATGTATTGAAAGCATTCACTGCTCAGACGCAGGAAGATTACAAAATACTCAATACAATTGTGTATGAAGAGCTCAAACTCACGGATGTCAGTATTCGTGTTGCCCATAAATCTCTGGATCACTGGCGAGATGACCGTAGGTCAAAGGTAATGACTGATGAGCAGACTCGTGAGTTTGATATTGATGGTTGGGCCTTGGACTATATGACTGGCCCAGAGCCCGTTCTTAGTATGTTGTGCTCTGACGTACAGCTACACTCGACTCCGGTGATGAAACGAGATTGTGATGACAACAAGTACAACAAACTCGCTCGTACGGAACTCTCCAAGTGGATTGCTGGTAACAGTATTTACACAATCATGCGAAGAAAAGAATACAATGCACAATCTGCTGGTGTCAGATCTATAACGGCTGCTAAGTGGTGGACAACACATGCTGTTGATACGTCCGTTGAAGCAGATCTTCGTGATAATATTGGAGGTTGGCAAGAAGAATGGCAAGAGCTGAAGCGACAACTGCAAGCGGACAAAGCGAAGCAGACTGAGCTCGTCAGCCGCAGACAGGATAACGTGGACGAAAAGGTATGTACAGTCTTGCCTCTATCTTTGCACACTCAATTAATGCATTCAAAAGACCAGACTCGTCAACGAAAAGAGCGAGAAGCAAAAAGCCAAAGCTGCTTATGAGAAGTTGCCTTTACAACTTGGTAAGTTTAACTATACATATTATTGTTGAATATTGCTAACAACCACGCAGAGGCAGCTAAAACAAAATTGCAATCTATTCGTGAAAAGAGTGAAAAGTATCGAGAGACACTCGAAAAAATCATGGATGAAGAGGTTCAGCTCACCATGAGTAAAGGTCAAGAAGCTATCAATTATGCCAGGTCAATTGACAGCCTTCGCCAACTCCATACGTCGTTGATAACCGTGAGTCTACAATACATCGAGGCCAAATCCGACCACGAAGAACTTCAAGCCAGGAACGTCGACATGATGAGGAGGCTCAAAGAAAAGGAAAACGAGGTCGAGGCTGCTACTCGAGCAGTCAAAGACATAGCCGACAAATACACGCGAGCTGTGAAGAGGCTTAGCGATGCCATGAACGAGGATGCAGCCTTCCTGGCCTTCTACAACGCAATGCCAGACGAGGAAAAAGAACGCACTCCCGACGAACTGCAAGGAGAGATCGACTCCAAGCAAGCTCGTCTCGCACTTCTCCACGAAGGCGACCCAACACTCATCCGTACCTTCGAAGAGCGCGCGCGCACCATCTCCCGTCTAACCGAGCGCGTCACAACCAACGAATCCGGCCTCGAGCAGCTCGAAGCCTCAGTCGTCGAGATCCGCGAACAATGGGAGCCCCAACTCGACTCGCTCGTCAGCAAGATCAGCGACGCCTTCGCCGAGTCCTTCCTCCGCATCGAAAGCGCCGGCGAAGTCGTCATCCACAAAGCCGGCGACGAGGGCCGCGACTTTGAAAACTGGGCGATACATATCCGCTGTCGGTTCCGCGAAGGAGAGGAAATGCAGACGCTGGATAGCCATCGCCAGAGTGGTGGCGAGCGTGCTGTTTGCACCATCTTCTACCTCATGGCGCTGCAGACGTTGAGTCGAGCACCGTTTCGTGTTGTGGACGAGATCAACCAGGGCATGGATCCGAAAAACGAGCGCATTGTGCATGAGCGCATGGTCGATATTGCGTGTGGTACGAGCGTCCAGCGACCTGAGGTTGATGGGAAAGCGCTTGCTACTGGCACGAACGAGAACGGTGCTGGTGGTCAACTGTCGCAATACTTCTTGATCACGCCGAAGTTGTTGAGTGGCTTGAAATATGTCCCGGGCATGACTGTGCATTGTATTGCGTCGGGCGAGTATATGCCGGAGAAGGAGGGAGCGGTGAGCTTCCCTGGATACTTGAAGAAGAAGTTGGCATTGTTGCAGAATAGAGGCGGTTTGATTGGGGCTGCTGCGTAATGATGTGCAGAACGGGTGACTGTATATTTTGATTGCTTTAGATAACTCTTTTATGCTTGTATGAACTTCACTTCTCCTTTACTCGACTTTTTGGCAGATTGAAAGCGCACATGGTATCCTTGTCCACTCATCAATCTCTTCTCATCTCAGCCAGCACCTCCTCTCTCACGACACCCATCGCCTTCCTCATCCCACCACTCTCCTCAAAATTTGGCCTCATCCATCCAAGCCTCCCAGACCCTCCGCGCAAACGCCCACTCCCCATCCACCATCGAGAAAACACACGTATCCCTATTCGCCCCCTCACAATCTGATGCTGTCTCAGCACCCCCTCCAGCACAAACCCATACCTCTCGGCCGCCCGCCTCGACGCCACATTGAGCGCATTACACCGCCACTCCCATCGCCTGAATTTACACTTGCCGAAGATGACATCCCCCATCAAAAGCATGACTTCTGTGCCTGCGCGGCTGCGTTGAAGCGAGAAGCCATAGATCACGGGCCCGATCTCGATGGTGCGGTGCTCGAGGTTGATTTCGCTGAGGCCGACGAGGCCGATGTAGTTGGGTGCTGTGTTGGCGTTGGTGTTGTTGAGGCGAATGGACCAGCGTGGGTCCGTTGCGTGACAGGCGATGCGAGCGTGGATGTAGTGCGTGAAATCTTCTGGGCTGGAGAAAGGACCCGAGTGGATTTGCAGCCATAGTGAGGGTGTGCTGCCGATGGAGGACCAGAGAGTGGGGATGTGCGATGGTGCGAGGGCTTCCAGGGTGATGTGCTGACCGGTGATGAGGCTTTGGGAGGGGAAGAGAGCGGGTGTGGATAGTGATGTGGGTGGCATGGTTGTGTTATGAGGGGCTTCGGTGCGAGCACGCTTGATGTGCGAGGTGTTTGGATAATGTTTCTTCCTTGCTTGCTTGCGTGCAGATGTCACTGTGGTGGTGAGGGATATAGTACGAGCAAGGTATCAGGTAGGAAAACGTCAGATTTTACTTGGACTGGACAGCGTTATTGATGTTGGGCAACAACGTCTCATACATGTTGGCTCTTGGTTGGCCAATATGGCAGCATGGTGAGTTGTCTGCTTTGATTGCGTTGTGTGGTTGTAATGCAATGGATGTGTCGGAAATATTTCGTAGTGGTCAGTAGTGTGCTTTAGGAAGGTGCATTCACGCCCATACTCGACGATACTTGGTACAGTAAAATGTCTACCTCATTAAATATGCCTCATCGTACACTGGCAACACTCATTTCATAAGTAATTGTCCCTTATTCTCACAACATACCATGAAAAATGCAACAACAAAAAGATGCTAATATTCTCACTCCACCCTTGAACTTCCTTCCCTTACTCTCTAGACACATCCCTGCCGAACAACTTGGCCTTGATCCAGTCCACAATAACCAAGATCTTGTTCCTCGGACTGAAAACCATACTGATGTATGCTGATCTCCAGAACAAATACGTCATGGTACCACCCCTATTTTGGTGTTAGTGCTTGAACGACAACAGAACTTGCCATAAAACTTACGACGCAAAGTTGCCTGCCAACCAGCTGATATCAGCCACAGCCCTCTCCTTTCCAATATATGCCAGCGATCCCTGATGGGAGTACTGGAATGGTTGCATCTGCTTAACACGGCGAAGATGCTTCTGCACATCATTGATTTTGCCAAACACAACATCACGATCCTCTTTTGACTTGGCGGATTGTTGCTGGGTGGAAAGATCTTTGAGCTCCTGCTCTAATACCTCGGTCCTAGCCATCTGATTGAACAAGCGGGCGAGGAAAGCGCCTTCTTGGGAAGCTACCTGTGCAGTAGGGGCATAGTTGGCAATGGCGCAGTCACCTACAGCCCAGACGTTTTCGGTACCGTTGACCACGAGATACTCGTTGACTGCGAGACCACGTCGGGAGTCCTTCTGTGCGGGGATCTGTCCCATGAGATCCTTGACAATGGGACGAAGAGCATTACCAGTTGCCCAGACAAGGAGACCGTATGGGATCTTCTCGAGAACCTTCTTGCCTTCCTTGTTCGTAAATTCCGCTTCGATGTACTTAGGAGTTACGTTCTTGACCATGGTCTTGGTACGGATCTCAATGGCCTCCTCGCTGAAGGTCTTTTCGGTGTATTCGATGAGGTTCTTCGAGAACATAGGCAGAACCTGATTCATACTGATTAATAAGGATTCTTCTTGGTATCAGATCAATACTCACATTAGGCAGAGCTTCTACGAGAGTGACTCTGAAATGAGGAGCGATTTCTGGCATCCACTTTTTCAAGTCATTCTCGAAGAAATCTTGCAGTTCGCCAGCAAACTCCACACCTGTAGGTCCACCACCAACGACAACCATATGCAGTAAGCGCTTGACCTCCTCTTCCGTCTGATCGGGGAAGGTAGCACTTTCACAGCAGTCCATGATACGTTTGCGGATATTCTGGGCGTCTTGCACCTCCTTCAAGAAACAGGAGTTTTCTTTGACACCAGGGATACCAAAAGTAGCGTTCTCAGCACCAACACCAACGACAAGCATGTCGAAAGGAATCTCGGTCGAAGAAATATCGCCCTTGATTGGCGAATCACCAGTGACATATACCACACGCTTTTCATAGTCAATCTTGGTTGCCTCGGCTTCGTAGTACTTGACTGTAGCCTTCTTGTGCCTTAAAAAGTTCCTAATCGGTTCCATGATCGAGCGATGTTCAATAGTACCAGTTGTGCATGACGGGAGTAGTGGTGTAAACAAAAAGTAGTTTCTTGGTGAGACGACAATGACGTTGTAGTTTTCCGTGTCGAGTTTCTTCAATAAAGCAACTGAACCCCAACCTGTGCCGAGAACGACTAGAGTCTTCTTACTTGGATCCGGGTCGAATTGGTCGTTGGGATTGCGAGAAACATAGATACCGTAGCAGACGTAACCAAAACCACCGAGGAAGCTGAGCTGAATGATGCGCCATGAGAAATGCAGGAAGCGGCGGAACCCACTGCGTTTCTTTATGGGTTTTGGTGAGAGGATGACCTGAGGAGCGCCTTGTGCACGGAAAGCGGACTGAGTGAAGGCGCGGTGGAGGATAGGAGAGCGGATGGAGGAGGCGAAAGGTGCTCGTGTGACATTGAAAGAGCTCGAGACGAGTTTCTGAGCTCTGAGAGGCGTGAAAGTCTTGATGGCAGCTGGGCGCACGAAGCCATTGAGGCTTCTCAAGGCCAGTGACCTTGTTGCGGCAGCAGTAGCCATTGGTCGAGTGGTGGCGATGTGGCCTTTTGTTAAAGAGAACTTGCAAAACAAAAAAGAAGTCTTGTCTTCAATGCCATGATAACGGATGTCTTGGCTTGATTGGCTTTCAGCCCTATCAAACCACTTTATCTCAATTTAGCCATGGCTTTAGCCGTCAACGTGCCTTGTCAACAGTTCAATACTATATCCTTTTCGCCTGTGCCATACGACTGTAAAGTGTTTGTTGAGTGTTGAGGAAGGAGGATGAAGACGTACAAGCCACTTCAATATTGGACTTCCGAAAGCTGAGGCACATGGCGGGTCAATGTTTCTCAAAGCGACGAAGCGCAGCAGGTAATCAGCTAATCATTTCCGAAGCTCAAGATTCTAGCTTCTGCGAGTTCTAGCATTTCCATCCCTCGCATATCACAACGATGTGGCAATCCTGCCTATAGCACCATCACCTCGCCTGTAATGGTTCTCTGTCCATCCAAAAACCCTGTTTCCTCCACACCACCCATCATCATCGTATCATCACCACCCATCGGATCTGGTGCCTGTTCCGCAGGTATTCCACGTCCTCGTCCTTCCAGCAACTCCCTTCTCACCTCCGGTCCAATCTGCTTATGACCCTTTGCATTCACCAGATCCATCAATGCCTCCCTCTGATCTTCCGTAATATCGTTCCTATACCTCTGTGCAAATGCAAGTAGACTTTGGTGCCACAGCACGGGTAAACCTTTACCGTCTTGTGGTAAGACAGAGGAATCCGTCATGGAGGTGTCTGCTGCTCCGAGTTGTGATTGATGTGGTTGTTCCACAGCTCTGAAACGGAGGAAATGGAAGACAAGTGCGTCTACGACTTTGTAGGGAAGTGCGTATTTCTTTTCTAGCAGGCAACGAATGAACACGTTCGTAGCGCCTCCACTGCCATCATCCTTGCGTGTACTAAATTGTTCAGCTGCAATGTCACAGAGACGCAGTAGTGCCGCCGCTGAGTGCAGCACTGGTACGCTCACGCGCGATAGGACACTGGAGATGATATGTGCCTCTCTCAGCGTGCATGTACCATCTTCAAGTAATGGAAATAATATGCCTTTGAAGAAACATGCGGGTTTATACAACGACTTCTTCAGCGCGTTGTACAAATGTACATGCAGTTTTCGTGTCTCATGGATCTCGTCGCGGACTTTGGGGAGGAGAATGTTCGTCAAAAAAGGTTGTGCGATATCCGGTCTAGAAGAGATGAAAAGACGTGTAGCCAGGAAATGAACGTGAGC
>Ga0160429_1000148_pt1 | contig 89331 bp, 60 predicted proteins | sample SolpanmetagenomR_FD_108199 | JGI IMG/M metagenome (GOLD analysis project Ga0160429, IMG submission 108199) | Solar panel surface microbial communities from Lawrence Berkeley National Laboratory, California, USA - R | ecosystem: Engineered > Built environment > Solar panel > Unclassified ...
AACGTACCCGTTCCCCCGCTGGCCCCTAGGGTGCTGGTGAGCGGAGCTGGGGTGGTAGCCGCACAAATAGTCTGGTCGGCCGCAATGCTGCCACCGTTCAATGTGGGTAGCACCGTCAGCGTAACAACGGATGAATACACCTGTCCGCAGGTTCCGGAGGTTACCCGGCGTCGGTAGAAAGTAGTGGCTGTGAGTGGGCCGGGGGCAAAGTCTGGGTTGTTAGCACCAGGTATGGTGGTCCAGTTCGTGTTGTCTTCTGAAGATTCCCATTGGTAGCTGTAGTTGCCGTTGCCACCGTTGGGGCCAGCAGTACTGGTAAGAGAGGCAGGAGTAGTGCCAGCACAGACGGTCTGGTCGGGACCGATGGCACCCGCTGTAAGGGCTGGCAGCACGGTCAGCGTAATCGTGTTGGACAAAGCCGGCCCGCACGAACCAGCGCTCGATAGGCGTCGGTAGTAAGTAGTGGTCGCGCTAGGGGCCGGTGTGTAGCTAGGGCCCGTGGCCCCAGGAATAGTCACCCAGTTAGCATTATTATCCGACAATTCCCACTGGTAAGTAAATGTACCCGTACCGCCCGTAGGAGCCGTGAGGCTGTTGATGGCTGTAGGGGCAGCGCCCGGGCACAGCGTTTGGTCGGGGCCGATAGTACCCGCTGTAAGGGCCGGCAGTACGGTCAGCTTAACCACATTAGACACGGCTGGGGCGCAGGCGCCAGCCGCGCTTGCCCGGCGCCGGTAGTAAGTAGTGACAGTCGGCGCGCCTGGCTCATACGTCAGCCCGGCGGCACTAGGTACTAGGGTCCAGGTAGCGTTGTCTGTCGAAGATTCCCACTGGTAGGTGATGGTGCCCGAGCCGCCCGCGGCGGGGGTATCGCTGGTGAGGGCCGCAGCAGTGCCGCCGGCGCAGAGGGTTTGGTCGGCCGCAATGGTGCCAGCGGCCAGGGCCGGCGCTACTGTTACCGTTACCGTGTTGGACAGCGCACCGCAAGGGCCGGAGCTAGCTAGGCGCCGGAAAAAGGTGGTGACTGTACGCGCACCGGGAGCGAGGGTCTCGCCCGTAGCACCCGCAACGTCTGCCCAGGTCGTGTTATCCAGTGAAGATTGCCACTGGTAGGCAATTGTGCCCGTGCCGCCCGTACCTGGGGCGGTGCTCGTCAGCGGTGCCGCGTCGGTGCCAGCGCACACGGTTTGGTCGGCGGCGATGCTGCCGGCCACCACGGCTGGCAGCACCGTGATGGCTACTGCCTCGGTAAAGCTGGGGGTACAGTAAGGACCTGATTGGTTCGGCAGGAGTAGTTGGGCCCGACGCTTAAAATAGGTCGTGCCAACTGCTAGGGAATTTGGTGGCGTGAAGCTGGCACTGGTAGCTCCATCGATATTCGTGAAAGTGACATTGTCCGAGGAAGATTGCCACTGATAAACGAGCGGTAGGCCAGCATCGCTCGAGGCACTGGCAGTGCTAGTAAGTGCGGCCGGGGCCGTGCCAGCGCATATCACCTGGGGGCCGGCAATGCTGCCGGGCTCGGGGAGGTTTGGCACCAGAATAGAACCCGAGCTTTCACGGCAAAAGCAATTGGTAGTGATACGTAAGGTTACCGTGTAGGTGCCGGGCGTGGCATACACGTGCACTGGATTTTCCTGGGTAGAGGTAGCCCCGTCGCCAAATTGCCACGCGTAGGTTTTATTGTCGAAGTCAATGGACGGAGCCGTAAAAGAAATTTGCCGGCAGCCTGTTATTTCTGCGCTAGGGCCCACCCGCAGCAGCGAGCTTTGATTAAAGTTGACCAAGCCCAGGCCGCTACGGCGGCCGCTCAGCTGTAGCGTCAGGCTATCGTCGGCGTAGAGGGCCTTGGCCCCCACCGAGTCGGGGTAGGTGATGAAGCCTAGGGCCGGTTGGTTTTCGCGGGCTACATAGATTTTGCCATCGGGCGCCTTCTGTAGCGAGCCTAGGTTCACCGGGGTGGTTTGCTTGAGCGGAATGCTCTGCTTGTTGACCGGTCCGTTGCCGCTGATGTCAAATTGCAGCAGCTTGGGTGGATTCATCACCGTAGCGTAGAGCTTGCTACCAGCCGAGAAGTCTACCCCGTAATATTTGCCTTCGCCGCTATCAACAACGAACGGACGCTGCGGATTGGCGCTCACTTGGCCCGTGCTGGTATCAAAGTTAAATAACTCGACGGTGCTGCTGCTGTCGCCTACCACTTCGCTGTAGCGGGCCACGGCCAGCCGTTGGCCGTCGGGCGTCACTTTCATCTGCCCGCGATAGCCCATCGGCGATACGCTGGCCGCGTGCAAGGAACCCACGGGGGAAATAACCGGCTCGTCGATGACTACCGGGCCCATGCCCCCGAGTACCTGCCGCACGCGGTAAGCCAGAAAGGCGTCGCCACGATTGGCCTTGCCGGTTTTGGCGTCGCCCCAGCCGTGCACGATAATCCAGATGTCGCAGCCGTTTTTGTGAAACACACCCGACATTTTCTCGGTGGTGCCCTGGGTTAGCCGCGTATTCTTGGTGGCGGCCGTAACCGTGCCAGGCCCGCCGCCAGCCGGGATTATGATTTCCGACCAACTCAGGCCCTTGGGGCCACCGGCCGCGTCTTGCGTGAAGATGAGGTAGCGCGTTTCGGCCCCCGGCATGCCCACGGGCGGGCTGCCGGGTAGCCGGATGGGCAGGGGGCCGTCGGTGACTAGCCGGTTGCCATCCATACCCGTGCCATTGGTCATGATGGTACCGTTGGCGTTCCAGATGGTATCGCCGTTGCTGTAGAAGAGAATCTTGCCGGTACCGTCCGCCATTATCCCGGAGCCAGCGGGGGCTGTCATTTGGCCATCGGTCAGCACCGTCGGCGGAATCGAGTCGGTGGCTTGGTTGAAATCCAGCCCTGCTTTGTAGCCGAAATACCAAGTGTTGGCAAATTTCTCGTCCTGGCTACACTCTGGTGGTGGAGTGGCTTGCCCTAGGGCCGTAGTGGCGACGCCACTTAGCAATAGTAGTAGCAGCAGTAGCAGCCAGCTACCTGTCGGTTGTGCCCGCTTGGCAGGTCTCCGGTGGCTGGCGCTAACTGGCTGGTCAGGCATAGTAGCCGCTCGGAGGGGAATTCTAGGAGTAGGAGGGGTAGAGTGCGGTAGCGCTGCGGGCATAGTGGAGCGAGTAAAGGGGCAGATGAGCAAGCAGGTATTCACAAAGAAAGCCTCCTTGCCGCCCTTAAAGAACGGAGTCTGAATGACCAATCACTTCAAAAAAAGCGCCGCCAGCCAGTCTCAGTAAAGCTACGCACCGTTAGCCACGTTTGTGCAAGGCAATGCCCGAATAGTGATGAGGGTTGCCTACTGCTTGTGGCGGTTGGTTTGACCTGCTTAAACCACTGATTAGCTACCTAGGAGCCCTGTTTTTAGAAAAAGACAAACCTAGGGTAAGAGCAGCTGCATAAATGAGCACCTAGCCAGAACGCCCGCCCCCAGGAGAAGCCAGTTGTTGAGCTGGTTTCTCCTAGGGGCGGGCGTTCGGGCTGAGTCAGCTGGGGTAGGCGCTACCTGCTCAGTTGCCCACTACACTTTTGCTGGGTGCAGCTGCGGAGCAAGGTCATCTTGGGTGCGCCGGGTTTTGAAATACTGCCGGATATCCGCCTCCTTCATATCTCGCCAAGAGCGTGTGGAGTGAATAATTTTTTTGTTAGCAAGCGCCAGGGTTTCCGGAGAAGCGGGTAGCCCAACCCATGCCACCCCAAAGGGCAAGTCACCAATGGCTAGGTCGCTAAGCTGCAAACCCGCTGCCTTTATAAGCATGCTAAAGAAATAGTCTTCTTCTAGTTGGGCCTTTTGCACGCCCGCTAGTGGCAAGAAGCCTTGGTCGCGCAACGCCTCCAGACCATTGCGGCTGAATATATAAGTGCCGCCAAAAACAAAGTCGCCGAACTCATACCCATTATAAATAGCCTGGAACATGATGGGGCGAATGCGCCAGTGAATCATTGGCTGCCGCAAGAAGTGGCGCGTGAAAACCTTGCCAATGCTGGTGAACATTTCGCGCACCACCTTATTATCCCACACATTGCCTAGGTCATCGGGTGAGCTGATACCCCGGATAAAGCGACCAGCCAGCCCAATGGTAGGGTCGCTGCGAAACAACTCCAGCGCCGGCAGCTCGGGGTCGTGCCCAATAATGAGAGCATCCGTATCTAGCCGTAATAGGGCCTCAAAGTCGAAGTTATCGAGAGCGTACCGGTAGGCATTGCACAGCGACACATACAGGCCAAGCCACTTACCATGGCTTTCGCTGGTAGGCAGCACAACAACGTCGGGGCGCTGAGCGATTACGGCAGCGCAAATAGCTGGATTCTGCGAATCGTCAGAAAGGATAATTTGGTGCGAACTATGGATGTAATGCTCAACACTGTCGAGCGTATCCAAGATGAATTCCGGCCTGCATTTGGGGCCTACTGGCACCACGACGATAAGGGCAACGGACTGTTTCATAAGCAGTAGCTAATAGGATAAGACTGCAATATCACCAAGAAATACGGATTCTTTTTGTTAAATCCATATTAAGTAAAAACATGATTTAGCAGTAGTTGAATCACTCACGCTCGGTATCTACCTGTTAAAATGAGCGTTAGCCTAGGTGCTGAAGCAAGTACTACCTAGCGTAGATAACCTGCTCGCTACGTAGTCCAAGAGGCAGTTTGCTTAGCGGCCCTCACTTTGCCAAAGTGAGTCTGGCGTATGCCGCCTGTTCTTGGGTGGACTGTTGCCAACAAGTTGTTCCGATGGGCAAGCCCTGGCAAAGAGCAAAGCCAAGTATTACTGATGCAATAAAGATTTTCTAAGTAATATCCTATTTGTAATGGCTGTAATATTGCCCTATAAACGCGTCATTATAAATTATAAATTGCTGTTATATAATGATAAAAGTTAATTTTAAGAAAAAAGTGCAATTATTTTTGCATTTTTACAATCAGTGCAATTAGCTTTGTCATGGATTCAGCACCACAATTATTTGTATTATTTATTAATTAGGTTCATTTGAAGCAGATGTGGGGACATCTAAATGAGGACAATGCCGGGATTTTCGCGGTTCTGTTTGTATGTTGAGTAAGTTAACAGGTTAAGTAAAAATTACAATTTATAATCAGTGAAGCTGCCGGGACGCGCAGTTCTACCGTGCTAAGAGTGCTGAATAAACCGGCCGCTAGCTCTGCTAGCGGCCTTTTTTTGTCTTATAAGTAAGCTCAAATGGTCAATGTCCTAATTACTGCTCAAGGCTGCCCAACACTACGGGGGTAGCGTACAGCGATAGATGCTAAGAGCATACAGGCGACTTCAGTGTGTCAAATAGCGCGCTCCTGCGTAGTGCCAGGGCGGGGTATTGACCGTGAAAAGGACATTGAGCGCTAGGAGAGTAGGTCAAGCAAACCAGCTATTTTTACGCCAGCTGCTCACATGCAGCGTTTGCCATGTCCCCTCGCCCTTACATCTTAGCCGAAACTACGTGGCAACACGTGAAAGATGCTGCTTATCAAGTAGTCGTGTTGCCCTGGGGAGCTACCGAAGCCCACAACTACCACCTGCCCTACGCTACCGATAACATGCAGTGCGACCACGTGGCCGCCGAGGCGGCGCGGCTAGCCTGGGAAGCCGGCGCCAAGGTGGTAGTGCTACCCACCATTCCGTTTGGCGTAAATACTGGGCAGCTTGATATCACGCTCGATATCAACTTGAACCCGAGTACCCAGCTAGCTATTCTGCGTGATATCGTGCAGGTGCTGGCGCGCCAAGGCATACCCAAGCTCGTTGTGCTGAATGGGCATGGCGGCAACGACTTTCGCCAGCACCTACGCGAGCTGCAAGCCGAGTTTCCAACCGTGTTTCTCTGCACGGTCAATTGGTTTAAAGCCGTGGACCGGAGCCGGTTTTTCACCGCGCCCGGCGACCACGCTGATGCGCTCGAAACGAGCGCCATGCTCCACATCGCCCCCGAACTGGTGCGCCCGCTGGCCGAGGCCGGCTCGGGGCAGACCAAGCAATTCCGCATCGAGGCCTTGCGCCAAGGCTGGGCCTGGGCCCAACGCGAGTGGAGCCAAGTAACCGCCGACACTGGCGCGGGCGACCCTAGTGAGGCCACCGCCGAGAAGGGCGCCGCGGTGCTGGCGGCCGCCAGCACGGCCATCGGCCGCTTCCTTATTGAGCTAGCCGCCGCCGACCCGCACGATATGTATGAGTAGCAGTAGCTAGGCTATAGCGTACTCGTTGATTCAAAGTTACTAAAAAGGCCCCTCCGCTACGCGGAGGGGCCTTTTTGTTGAGGAGCTACCTAGGGCTTACTTGCTCAGTTTCTTCTTCAGATTCTCGTCAAGCGCTTCCAAGAACTCCTCGGTGTAGAGGTAGTCGCGGCCGTGCTCCACTTTGTTGCCGTGGATGCAGACGGCTAGGTCCTTGGTCATTTTGCCGCTTTCTACGGTCTCCACGCACACTGCCTCCAGGGCGTGGCAGAAGTCGATTAGCTCCTGGTTGCCGTCGAGCTTGCCGCGGAACTCCAGGCCGCGCGTCCAGGCAAAGATGCTGGCGATGGGGTTGGTCGAGGTAGGCTTGCCCTTCTGGTGGTCGCGGTAGTGGCGCGTCACGGTGCCGTGGGCGGCTTCGGCCTCCATCACGGTGCCATCGGGCGTCACGAGCGTCGAGGTCATCAGGCCTAGCGAGCCAAAGCCCTGAGCTACGGTGTCGCTCTGTACGTCGCCATCGTAGTTTTTGCAAGCCCATACAAAGTTGCCGTTCCACTTCAGCGCCGAAGCCACCATGTCGTCGATGAGGCGGTGCTCGTAGGTGATGCCAGCTGCCTTGAATTTCTCTAGGTAGTCCTGCTCGTAGATTTCCTGAAAGATGTCCTTGAAGCGACCATCATACTTTTTCAGGATGGTGTTCTTGGTCGACAGGTACAGCGGCCAGCCCTTCATCAGGGCCTGGTTGAAGCAAGCGTGCGCGAAGCCACGAATCGACTCGTCGGTGTTGTACATCGCCAGCGCTACGCCATCGCTTTTGAAGTTGAACACCTCAAACGATTGTGTTTCGCCGCCATCTTCGGGGGTGAAGGTAATGGTCAGCTTGCCTTTGCCCTTAGTTACGAAGTCGGTAGCGCGGTACTGGTCGCCGAAGGCGTGGCGGCCGATGCAGATGGGCGCCGTCCAGTTAGGTACTAGGCGGGGCACATTGCTCATCACGATGGGCTCGCGGAATACGGTGCCATCCAAGATGTTACGGATAGTGCCGTTCGGCGACTTCCACATTTGCTTTAGGCCAAACTCCGCTACGCGCTCTTCATCGGGGGTGATGGTAGCGCACTTGATGCCCACGCCGTACTGCTTGATAGCGTTGGCCGAGTCGATAGTCACCTGGTCGTTGGTTTCATCACGATACTCAATGCCTAGGTCGTAGTACTTGATGTCCAGTTCTAGGTAAGGCAGAATGAGCTTGTCCTTGATAAACTTCCAGATGATGCGCGTCATTTCGTCGCCATCGAGCTCCACTACGGGGTTTGCTACTTTGATTTTAGTCATTTCCTCTCGGGTATTATAGGTGGGTAAGGGACGTGCAAGCTGGCACACCGAGGCGGTGCATCAAGCTCATTAGCCGCGTCAATATTAAGTAACTTTTGGTGCTTGGCAGCAAGAGCCGCAACTACGGCACCCTAGGCAAAGTTTGAATTGCACGGGTGGGGCAGGCTGCCAAGAGCGGCAGGCCACCCGTTTAGCCCGGTACCCGTATGAGTTCGCCTTGCCCTTTCAGCGACGATTGGCGGATAATCAAATCGCCGGCAATGACGCAAGTGCGGGGTACAAAATTCTCTTTCTGGGCCATTTGCTCCAAAAACAGGCTGGCCGCCTGCTGCCCAATCCGGTAGGGATGCAGGTCTACGGTCGTGAGGCTCGGCTCAATCAGATTAGCTAGGAACTCGTCGCCAAAGCCTACGATGGCCATATCTTCCGGTACCCGCAGGCCACGGCGCTTCAGGGCCAGCATCAAATCGAAGGCGTTGGTGTAGTTAATAGCAAAAATGGCATCCGGCGGCTCGGGCATGGCCAGCCACGCATCAAGGCACGCCTCGGCCGACGCTGGCCGAAAGTCGATGTGCACTTGCAGTGCCTCTTCCACGGGTAAGCCGTGCTTGCGCAGCGCGCTGAGGTAGCCCGCCTGCCGCTGCCGGCTAATGAGCAGCGACGCTGGCCCGGCCAGGATGGCGATGCGTCGGCACCCCTGCTCTATCAGGTGCTCCGTGACATTGAAGGCACCTAGGCGGTCGTCCAAAATCACCTTTGCGCTGTTGACCTCGTTGCACACCCTATCGAAGTGCACCACCGGAATGCCGCGCCGCGCCGGGTCTTTCACGTGGTCAAAATTCTCGGTTTCGCGCGAGTGGCATATTAATAGGCCATCTACGCGGCTAGCTATCAAGGCCTGCACATTGCTCACCTCAGCCTGGTACGACTCTTTCGACTGGCAAATCATCACCCGGTAGCCCGCCTCGGTCGCTATCTGCTGAATGCCGCTGACGGCGGTAGCAAAAAACGGCCGCTCAATATCCGGAATCACGACCCCGATAGTCGAAGTAGCGCGGCTTTTAAGGCTCTGAGCCAGTAGGTTGGGCTGGTAGTCGAGCTGGCGGGCAGCATCTAAGATTGCCTGCCGGGTAGCGGCACTGATATCGCTGTGCCCATTCAGCGCCCGCGACACCGTGGAGAGCGCTACGCCTACCTGCTTAGCCACATCGGCAATGGTAGCTTGGCGCCGCCGCCGCTCGGGCGCCACCGGCTTCTCTTCCGTGAAATGGTACTCGCAGCTCTTGCAATAGTAGCGCTGGCGCCCACGCACAAAACCGGCTTTCATTACGGCATCGGGCAGGCTGCACTTAACACATTTAATCATGAACGGGGTGGGGAAAGGAGCTGGATAATGCTAAGGGTAGCTGCAAGCGTAAGCAAGCACAAACGAATGTACTGCGCGAAAAAATATTTTCAAGCTACCTACCTATCGGAAACGTTTGTGAAAACGATACCGATAGTTTTTATTTGAAATTTGCTTGTAACATAGGTTTTTAGCTAAGCTATCGGTTTGTTGCGGCGTGTACATTTGACCTGTGTTACGGCAATGCTACCTATAGTGAGCCTTCACTCACCTAGGTTGTATGTTGGGGGCAATAGCCCAATTAATATGATTTTATCAAGATAGTTGCTTATGCTTCACACCATGCGCTGGTTCGGTCCTCATGACCCGGTTTCGCTTTTTGACATTCGCCAGGCGGGTTGTGTGGGTGTGGTCACGGCGCTGCACCAGTTGCCCGTAGGAGTGGAGTGGCCAGTGGCTGACATTCGGGCCCGGCAGCAACTCGTTGAGGCTGACAATACCACGCACGCGCCTCTGCACTGGGCGGTGGTAGAAAGCCTGCCCGTGCACGAAGACATCAAGAAAGGCCGCCCTAGCCGCGACCAGTACATCGCCAACTACCAGCAAAGCCTGCGCAACCTAGCGGCTTGTGGTATCCGCACGGTATGCTACAATTTCATGCCCGTGCTAGACTGGTCGCGTACCAACCTGAGCTATGAGATGCCTGATGGCAGCCGCGCCCTGCGCTTCGTGTGGCAAGACTTTGCAGTATTCGACCTATGCATCTTGAAGCGCCCCGGCGCTGAGGCCGACTACGAGCCCGCCGTAGCTGAGGCCGCCCGCCAGCAGTTTGCTAGCATGAGCGCCGATGCTGTAGCTGAGCTTACTAATACGACCCTACTAGGACTGCCTGGCTCGGAAGAGGCCTTCGAACTGAGCAATTTTCAGGCGTACCTAGATGAGTACAAGGAAATAAATGCAGCTGCCCTCACGGCCAACTTGCACTACTTCATTCAGCAAGTAGCGCCGGTGGCTGAGGAGGTTGGAATTGGGCTGTGCATTCACCCCGACGACCCACCCTTCCCACTGTTGGGCCTGCCTCGCGTGGTGAGTACCGAAGCCGACCTAGGCAACCTGCTGGCCGCCTGCGACGTGCGCGCCAACGGCATCACGTTCTGCACGGGCTCCTTGGGGGTGCGGCCTGACAATGACCTGGCGGGTATGATAGCGCGCTTTGGCGCGCGTATTCACTTTGTGCACCTGCGCACCACCAAGCGCGAAGAGAACCCGCGCAACTTCCACGAGGCGGCCCACCTGGCCGGCGACGTGGATATGTACGCCGTGGTGCAGGCGCTGGTAACCGAAGAGTTGCGTCGCGAGGCGGCCGGTGAGGAAACCACCGCCCTGCCTATGCGCCCCGACCACGGCCACCAGATGCTCGACGACCTCCACAAAAAGACTTACCCCGGCTACTCGGCCATTGGCCGCCTCAAAGGCCTAGCCGAACTCCGCGGCCTCGAATATGGCGTGCGCCGTGCGCTGGCCAAAGCCGATACTGTCGTTGATGAGCAGTTGGTAGCCGCTCGCTAGCAACTGCTTACCTAGTTACTGATTGGTAGCGGCTTGCTACCCGTCAGCGTTATTCCGCTCTCTTTCCCACCCACTTTGCCATGTTGCTACGCAGCGTGTTCCTTCTTCTACTACTAGCTGTGGCCGCTGTTGCCCCCGCCCGGGCCGACGATGGCTACCGGCTGTGGCTGAAGTACGACCGCATCGCCGATGCTACGGCGCGGCAGCAGTACTCGCGCAACGCGCAGTTTATTGCCAGCGCGGGCACTAGCCCCGTGCTGCGGGCCGCCAGCGGCGAGTTGCAGCGCGGCCTGAGCGGCCTCCTAGGTCAAGCAGTGCCAGTGGTAAGCACGGCAGGCAGCCGCACGGGCGGCATCGTGCTGCGCGTCGATAAGCAAGCCAGTGCCAATGGCCAGCCGTTGAAGTCCGAGGGCTACCGCGTTTTTTCGGAGAAGAACAACCTAGTCATCACAGGCCGTACCGAGGCGGCGGTGCTCTACGGCGCCTTTGCCGTGCTGCGCCAAGTACAGACCCGCCAACCGTTGGCTGGCCTCAATCTGACCAGCAACCCACGCATCAACTTTCGTTTTCTCAACCACTGGGATAACCCCAATGGCACTGTAGAGCGCGGCTATGCGGGCTCCAGCATCTGGCAGTGGTACGAAATGCCCGAGCGCCTCGACCCGCGCTATACCGACTACGCCCGTGCCAATGCCTCAATTGGTATCAATGGCGTTGTTATCAACAATGTGAATGCCAGCGCCCGCTACCTCACGGCCGAATACATTGGCAAGGTGGCGGCGCTAGCGGGTGTGATGCGGCCCTACGGCCAGCGGGTGTATCTGTCAGTATTTTGGGCAGCGCCTAAGGTTATTGGTGGGCTGCCTTCAGCCGACCCGCTTGACCCTCAGGTAAAGAAGTGGTGGGCAGCTAAGAGCGACGAGTTATACAAGGCCATTCCCGACTTTGGCGGCTTTCTAATAAAGGCTAACTCGGAAGGCGAGCCCGGCCCCCAAGACTACGGCCGCAACCACGCCGATGGGGCCAACATGCTGGCCCAAAGCTTAGGTAGCCACGACGGCATCGTGATGTGGCGCGCCTTTGTGTACAAAGCCGGCAGCGGCGACCGTTTCAAGCAAGCCTACGAAGACTTTCAGCCGCTCGATGGCAAGTTTGACCCCAAGGTGCTGGTGCAGGTCAAGAATGGCCCGATTGACTTTCAGGCCCGTGAGCCATTTCACCCGCTGTTTGGGGCTATGCCCAAAACGCCGCTCGTACTTGAGGTGCAACTCACGCAGGAGTACCTAGGCTTTGCCACGCACTTGGTGTACCTAGGGCCCCTCATCAAGGAGTGCCTGGAGGCGGACACCTACGCCAAAGGCCCCGGCTCGACGGTGGCCAAGGTGGTGGATGGCACCGTGGATAACCACGCGCTAAGCGCCATTGCGGGCGTGGCCAACATCGGCTCGGACCGCAACTGGACCGGCCACCCGGTGGGCCAGGCCAACTGGTACGCCTTTGGCCGCCTGGCCTGGGACCACACGCTGACGTCGGCCGCCATTGCGCAGGAATGGACGAAGATGACGCTAACGACTGAGCCGGCCGCCGTGCGCACCCTCACCGATATGCTGGTAAAATCGCGCGATATCTACGTGCGTTACACCACGCCGCTGGGCTTGCACCACATCATGGGCGAGAGCATCCACTTTGGTCCGCAGCCCTGGCTGGCCAAGGCGGGCCGGCCCGACTGGACGGCCGTGTACTACCACAAAGCCGACTCGTTGGGCCTAGGGTTCGACCGCACGGCTACGGGTAGCAACGCCCTGGCGCAATACAAGCCCGAAGTGCAAAAACAGTGGGGCAACGCCCAAACCTGCTCACTCGACTACTTGCTCTGGTTTCACCACGTGGGCTGGAACCAGCGCCTCAGCACCGGCCGCACCCTTTGGAATGAGCTGGCCACCCGCTACTACACCGGCGCCGACTCGGTGCTGTGGCTGCAAAAACAATGGGCCCAGGTGCGCCCCCAACTCGACCCCGCCCTGCACGCCGACGTGACTGCCCGCCTCCAAACTCAGCGCAAAGAAGCGCTGTGGTGGCGCGATGCCTGCGTGCTCTATTTCCAAACCTATGCGCGGCAGCCGCTGCCCGCGCCTTTGGCTCCTCCCACCCGCACGCTGGCCGAGGTTAAAGACCTAGTCAACCTTTACCAGCTCAAGTAATCCCCCTTTACCTACTCAATTCATTACCTGCTATCCTCATGGCTACTTCTGTCCTCACTCCCAACGGGCACTCCTCTACCAACGGCACCGCGCTGGCTATGGCTGCGCCCGCCGAGCAGCCGGGCCTGCACGTATTCTCGCTGGCCGGGCGGGTGGCGCTCATTACGGGGGGCGGCACGGGTATCGGCCTCGAAATAGCGCGCTGCATGGTGGCGGTTGGGGCCACGGTTATCATCACTGGGCGCCGCGAATCGGTGCTGCAAGAATCGGTGGTTGACCTAGGTGAAGGCGCGCACTACTTGGTGAATGACGTGAGTGACCTCGGCGGTACCGATGCCCTTATCGAGCAGATTGAGGCCGAGTACGGCCCGCTCGATATTCTGGTCAACAACGCTGGCATCAACATGAAAAAGCCTGCGCTAGAAGTGACCGACGAAGATTTTAGCCGCATCATCCACACTAACCTCAACGCCGTGTTTGCTCTTACCCGCGCCGCCGCCCGGCGTATGGTGCCCCGCGGCAGCGGCACGATTATCATGATTTCGTCGATGGCCGCCTACTATGGCATCGACCGCGTGGTAGCCTACGCAGCCTCTAAGTCAGCCGTCGAAGGCATGGTGAAAGTGCTGGCCTCCGAGTTCTCGAAAGACGGTGTGCGCGTCAATGCCATTGCCCCCGGCTTCATCGAAACTGAGATGAGTCGCACGGCCATGAACTCGGACCCCGACCGCCGCGACCGTGCCATGCGCCGCACCCCGATGGGCAAGTTTGGCAAGCCCTCCGACATTGGCCACGCGGCTGTATTTCTGGCTTCGGAGGCTGCCCGCTACGTCACGGGTGTGTCGCTGCCTGTCGATGGTGGCAACTCAATCGGTTTCTAACACCTTATCCGTTGCTGTTGTCCCCGTCGGGGCTACTCTGCGTCCCTTCTCACTTTTTATTTTTTAAACTTCCCACCCATGCATACACCCATACCTTCGTTTCGGCGGCTTAAAAGCGCGAAATGGTCGCGGCTGGTGCCGCTTGTCCTACTAGGCGGGAGCCTCCCGACCCTACTGCCCCAAGTGGCCTACGCCCAAGTGGCGGGTGCCCACACGGTAAGCGGTAAAATCACCTCTGCCAATGGCGAAGGCATCCCAGGGGTAACGATAGTGGTAAAAGGCACCACGACCGGCACGACCACCGATGTGGACGGTAAGTATACCATCAGCGTTCCCAACGACAATAGCGTGCTCGTGCTTAGCTCCGTCGGCTACACGAAGCAGGAGCTGACGGTGGGTAACCGCACCAGCATCAACCAGAGCCTGGAGGCTGAAAACCAAGCCCTGGAAGAAGTGAAGGTAATCGGCTACGGTACGCAGCGGGCAGAAGCAGTAACGGGTTCAGTTGCCTCCATCAAGGGAGATGCCTTGCGCGAAGTGCCTGCTGCCAATATCGGACAGGCCCTGCAGGGCCGCCTGCCGGGCGTGCAGATTTCCCAGAGCTCCTCCCAGCCCGGGGCCAGCCCGCAAATTCGGATACGCGGAACGCGCTCGCTGACGGCCAGCAACGACCCGTTGGTAGTGCTGGACGGCATTCCCTTCCCGGGCTCCATTGGGGACATCAACCCCAACGACATTGCGTCGATTGACATTCTGAAGGATGCTTCGGCCACGGCCATCTACGGCTCGCGCGGGGCCAACGGCGTGGTGCTGGTAACCACTAAAGGAGGAAGCAAAGGGCAAAAGCCGCAGGTGACATACAGCGGTTTCGTGGGCGTGAAGACCCTGTTCGCCAAATACCCCATGATGAATGGGCCCGAATTTGCGGCGCTTCGCAAAGCAGCGGGTATCTATACTAATTCCCTGGATGAAGCCGACGATGTCAATACCGATTGGCAGGATTTGCTGTACCGCACCGGTATCCAAAACAACCAAAACGTAGGCCTGAACGGCGGTACGGAAACTGGGCGTTATAACTTCAACGCCGGCTACTACAAGGAGCAAGGCGTAATCCCGACCCAGCAATACACCCGCTTCTCCATCCGCGGCACGCTGGACCAGGCCGTTGGTAAGTATGTCCGCTTGGGCTTCACGACCAACAATAGCTACAGCCTGTCGGAAGGTAACAACGTGGGGATATACGGGCCCTTGAGCTCCTCGCCCATCGCCAATCCCTACAACGCGGATGGGTCGCTGAAAAGAACTATCCGGATGCCGCTGGATGAGAACTGGATTACGACCCGCGATGTGGTGGAGAATAACCAGGATAGGTGGCTAAGCCAAACGAGAAGCTTGGCCAGCTATAACGCCATCTTTGGTGAGTTTAAGATGCCCGGCGTAGAAGGCTTGAAATACCGTATCAACCTAGGCGTAAACTACCGGCAGAGCCAGGGTGGCAGCTATACGGGGCAAGGTATCAACGCCGTAAACCCGACTACTGTTTCTACGGCGTCCACCAGCAACTCGGTTACGACGGACTACACCGTTGAAAACATTCTATCCTACGACCGCACCTTTGGCGGGAAGCACAATATCAATGCGCTAGCCTTGTATTCTGCCTCCAGCAACATTTTCAACCGCTCGCAGATTAACGCCCGGGATATTCCTTCCGACGCCTTCCAATTCTACAACCTAGGGCTGGCTGCTGGTCAAATCACGGTAAACCCCGGGGACCAGCAGTATTCAAAATTTGGCCTACTGTCCTACATGGGGCGGGTGATGTACTCCTACGATGACCGGTACCTAGTATCCGCTACGGTCCGTACGGATGGCTCGTCTCGCCTTGCCGAAGGCCACAAATGGAACGCGTACCCAGCCGTGTCAATCGGCTGGAACGTAGCCAAAGAAGGGTTCATGCAGGGGATTGAGGCCGTCAACATGTTGAAGCTGCGGGCGGGCTACGGCGTAACGTCTAACCAGGCCGTTAACCCCTATTCTACCCTAGGCCTCTTGGCCACCCGGCCCTACAATTTCGGCCCTACTGACTACCAGACGGGCCTGTTTGTGAGCCAGCTACCTAACCCTGCCCTGGGTTGGGAATATTCCAGAACGTGGAACTATGGGGTGGACTTCTCGCTCCTGAAAAACCGTCTCTCCGGTACCGTGGAGTACTACGTTACCAACACCCGAGACCTGCTGCTTGGGTTGGGACTGCCTTCGACCTCGGGTGTGGGTAGCTACACGGCCAACATTGGCTCCACTCAAAACAAAGGCATAGAGCTTTCTTTGAATGGGGTGATTTTGGATAATGTCAATGGCTGGACTTGGGAAGCGGGCTTCAACCTGTATGCTAACCGCAACAAGATTACATCGTTGGCGGGCGAACAGCAGCGCGACGAAGCAAACTGGTGGTTTGTGGGCAAACCTATCAACGTAGTCTTTGACTACGAAAGAGAAGGGCTGTGGCAGCAAGGCGACCAGTACCTAAGCATCCTGGAGCCCGGCGGAAACCCAGGGATGATTAAGGTGAAATATACGGGCACGTACAATGCGGATGGTAGCCCCACCCGCGCTATTGGCGCCGCCGACCGTCAGATTCTAGATGTGAACCCCAACTTCCTAGGTGGTCTAAACACCCGGGTGGCGTACAAAGGCTTCGACCTGTCCGTCGTGGGCGTCTTCCAAAACGGCGGCCTCCTCAACAGCACTATTTATGGCTCCAGCGGTTACCTCAACATGCTGAATGGCCGCCGCGGGAACGTAAAAGTTGATTACTGGACGCCGGACAATACCGGGGCCAAATACCCCAAGCCAGGCGGGATTGCGAGCGGCGACAACCCCAAGTATGCCTCTACGCTGGGTTACTTCGATGCTTCCTACCTCAAGGTGCGCACCATTTCGCTGGGCTACAACTTTCAGAACAGCGATTGGATGACTAAGGCCGGTATCAGCCGCCTGCGGCTGTACGTGACGGCGCAGAACCCCTTCGTCTTCTTCTCGCCTTACAAAAAGGAATCGGGCATGGACCCAGAAACCAACTCAAATGGCAACGAAAACGCGGCGGTGCCTCTTGACTTCAACCTTCGCCGCATCCTGACGCTGGGCACCAACGCCCCAGCAACCCGCGCCTTCCTAGGCGGACTGGACCTCACCTTCTAAGCAGCGCTAAAAATGAAACGTTTCAAGATACAATTCTTAGTTAGCACCGCCGCCCTCTCCCTATCTGCGGCTGGGTGCAAGGACCTGCTGAATGAGCAGCCCAGGAGTATTTACGAACCGGGCTTCTTTCAAACGGAAAGAGGGGTTCAAGGGGGCTTGACCGCGATGTACGCGCACTTGCGTGACATCTACGGCAACGCGTACTACTACAACGCCACTCTTACGGGCACCGATGAAGTAACCTATGGCCGGGATGCCGACGAAAACTTCCTGGCTATGGACCTCTCCGGCCGGGCGGCGCTTAACGCTAACAACAGCCGGGCGGATGCCTTATGGGGTGCGGCTTTTCCTAATATCAACACGGCTAACGGCGTTATTAAAAATGCCAGCGCGGTAGGTACTATTTCGCCTGCCCTGGTTGCCGAAGCGAGGTTCTTCCGCGCCTTTGACTACTTCATGCTGGTGCAGACGTTTGGCGGGGTACCGCTGGATTTGGGCTCGGGCGAGTTGGAGTTCAACACCAATCCTGTCCGGACCTCGACCCGCAATACGGTACCCGAGGTTTATACCAAAGCTATTTTCCCCGATTTGCTGCAAGCCGTCAACGACTTGCCGGTAAACCCGCGGGTGGTAGGGGGCGCTACCAAAACGCTGGCCCGCCTTTACCTGGCCAAAGCTTACCTGACCTATGCTTGGTGGCTGGAAAATCCGAATAACATTCCAACCTACCCGGCGGCGCAACGCACCGACCCAGCTGGCCGCACCGCTCAGTACTACTACCAGCAGGCCTACGATGTGGCCACGGCCGGCATTAACAGCCCTGGCCCATTCCGCCTCCAGAACACGTTCTACGATGTGAACCTCGCCACGAATGACCGCAACACAGAGATACTGATGTTTGCGGACCATACCGAAACCAGCGAGCTCTATAATGGCGGTAGCCTCACCTTTGGTAGCGGCGGTTCCCCCGACAACTTTGCCGGCTGGATGCTGACTTGGAACTACACTAACATCCGAAGCGCCACTACCTCTAGCGGCTCGGGTCCGGTATCGTCGGTACAACGGGAAGCCGTGCAGCCACTAGGTCGCCCCTGGACGCGCATGGCCCCGACCATCGGGGTCATTGAAAACACCTTTGCTGACAAAACGAACGACTCCCGCTTCGACGGCACCTTTACCACGACGTATCGTGGCAACTGGCCCAAAGCCGGCGTTACTGCCCAAACCCTGTACAACGCTAATAACCTACCAGTTGCCCCGGGTGATGCGATTCTGACCTTCCTAGGTTCGGAGCCGGCTACTTCTATCACTTATCCCAGCGGAGCCGGCACGAGCAACATCGGCGCCGGCGTGCTACCCGGCCGGGCAGACTACGTAGTTTCGCCGCGTGGCATAAGCCGCATCGTGTACCCGGGCCTTTGGAAGCTAGGTCCTTACCGCACCGACAACGGTACGGGCCTAGGGCAGCCGAATGCCGGCAGTACGCGGCCGTTCAACATTGCCAAGTTCTCGGAGCTGTACTTTGTAGCGGCCGAAGCCGCCGTAAAAGGTGCTACTACTAAAGCCGGGCAAACTGCCAAGGATTTGATGAATGTGATTCGGGCTCGGGCTGGCAAGTGGCGGTTCGACAACAATGGCAACATGGTCAAATCGCAGGATAACAGCGCGGCTATGGTGGCGGCTACGCCGGCCACTATCGACATCAACTACGTCTTGGCCGAGCGCTCACGCGAGTACTACGGCGAAGGGTACCGCTGGTTTGACCTGGTGCGCACGCAGAAGTGGAATGAGTTGGCTTCTACCTACCGCATCGGGGGAAACAACTACGGCGACCATACCCCGGCCACCGTTACGCGCACTATTCAGCCGTATCACTACCTGCGCCCTATCCCACAGTTTCAGCTTGACCGGATGGACGTAGATGCCAGTGTGAAAGCCACTTATCAGAACCCAAGTTACCAATAGCCCAGTGAAAGACCTGGCTGCTAAAAACGCCTGATTCTGAATAAGAAAATAAGCCCCGGTTTCACCTCGAAATCGGGGCTTATTTATGAAGGGGTACTGTAAATAACGCTGTAATCCTACCAAAGCCTTGAAAAACAACGTGTCTTTACTTTCTACGCTGGGGCTATCGCTAGCCTTACTGGCTACTGCTCCAATGGCCCACGCTACCGTGCGCCTGCCACGCTTGGTGAGCAATGGCATGGTGCTGCAACGCGACACGCCTTTGCGGGTGTGGGGCTGGGCCGCCGCGGGCGAGAAGGTAGCAGTAAGCTTCCAAGGCAAGACGTACAATGCTACGGCCAGCTCCAAGGGCGAGTGGCAGGTGCAATTGCCTGCCCAAAAAGCCGGTGGCCCTTATGAGCTAAAAGTGGATGCCAGCAACCACCTCGTGATAAAGGACGTGCTGGTGGGCGACGTGTGGTTGTGCTCAGGCCAGTCGAACATGGAAACGCCCATGAGCCGCGTGCGCGATAAGTACCCGCAGGAAGTAGCGCAGGCGAACAACCCGCGCATCCGGCAGTACGAGGTGCCACTCACGTACGCCTTCAGCGGCCCCAAGGCCGACTTGACCGGTGGTAGCTGGGTAAGCGCTACCCCCGAGAGCATACTGAAGTTCTCGGCCGTGGGCTACTTCTTCGCCAAAGACCTGCAAGCCAAATACCAGGTGCCCATCGGCATTATCAAGGACGCCGTGGGCGGCTCGCCAGCTGAGGCGTGGCTGAGTGCCGACGCGCTCAAACAATTTCCGAAGTATGAGGAGCAAGGCGCCAAGTACAAGGACAGCACCCTGGTAGCCGGTATTAAGCAGCGCGAAGGCGCGGCTGTGGCCGACTGGTACAAGCGCCTGCACCAAGCCGACCAGGGCGAGCAGCCCGGCCAGCCCAAATGGAGTGCGGCCACCTATAACGCCACCGGCTGGGCCACCATGCCCGTACCTGGCTTTTGGGCCACCCAGACGCCCCTAGGTATGGTAAATGGGGTGGTGTGGTTCAGAAAGGAAGTAAAGGTACCGGCCGCTATGGTAGGCCAGCCCACCCGGCTAGAGCTGGGCACGCTGGTTGATGCCGACTCGACCTACATCAATGGCCAGTTGGTGGGCAGCACCGGCTACCAGTATCCGCCCCGCAAATACGACTTCGGTCCTGGCATACTCAAGGCTGGCAAAAACGTGATTACGGTGCGCCTCATCAGCAACGGTGGGCGCGGCGGCTTCACGCCCGGCAAGGAGTACCGGCTGGTGGCGGGCGGCCAAACCATCGACCTCAAGGGCGACTGGCAGTACAAGCTGGGCGCCACCATGCCACCCACGCCAGGCACTACCACCTTCCAGTACCAGCCCGGCGGGTTGTATAACGGCATGATTGCACCGGTACTGCCCTACGCCGTGAAAGGCGTGCTCTGGTACCAGGGTGAAAGCAACGCTGGCCACCCGGAAGATTACCAAGCGCTGCTCACTGGCCTTATCCAAGATTGGCGTAAGCAGCTGAAGCAGCCCGCGCTGCCCTTCGTCTACGCGCAGCTACCCAACTTTATGGCCGTGCGCAAAGAGCCTAGCGAAAGCGGCTGGGCTGCCCTACGCGATGCCCAGCGCCGCGCGCTGGCCTTGCCCCACACCGGCATGGCCGTGCTGCTCGACGTAGGCGAGTGGAATGACATTCACCCCCTCGATAAGCAGACCGTGGGCCATCGCCTAGCCCTGGCGGCCGAAAAAGCCGCCTATGGTGACACGAAAGTGGTGGCAACTGGCCCGCTGTTCCAGTCGGCCAAAGCGGCTGGCAATAAGGTGACGCTCACCTTCGCCGACCCTGGCAGCAGCCTGGTAGCCAAAGGCGGCGGGCCGCTCACGGGCTTTGCCATAGCTGGGGCCGACAAAAAATTCGTGTGGGCGCAGGCCCGCATCGAGGGCGATAAAGTAGTGGTGTGGAGCGACCAAGTAGCCCAGCCCACCGCCGTGCGCTACGCCTGGGCCGACAACCCCGAAAATGCCGCCCTCTATAATAAAGCGGGCCTACCAGCCTCTACTTTCCAGACCGATGCCCTTTAAGCTGCCAAATCTGCTCCCCGGCCTCGCGCTGCTGGCGCTGGCTAGCCTGGGGGCTAGCGCCCAAACGCCCGTATTCCGCGACCCCAAGCAGCCGCTGAATGCCCGCGTTAATGACCTTATCAAGCAGCTTTCGCTGGAGGAGAAAGCGCAGCAGATGCTCGACCAGAGCCCAGCCATTGCGCGCCTGGGTATCCCGGCCTATAGCTGGTGGAACGAGGCGCTGCACGGCGTGGGTCGCTCGGCCCCGGCCACAGTTTTTCCGCAAGCCATCGGCCTAGGCGCTACGTTCGACGACGACCTAGCGCTGCGCGAAGCCACTGCCATTTCGGATGAAGCGCGGGCCGTGTACAATGCCGCCATCGCCAAAAATCACTACGTGAAGTACGGTGGGCTTACCTTCTGGACGCCCAACATCAACATCTTCCGCGACCCCCGCTGGGGCCGTGGCCAAGAGACCTACGGCGAAGACCCAACCCTGACGAGCCGCCTGGGCGTGGCCTTTGTGAAGGGCTTGCAAGGCAATGACCCTAGGTACCTCAAAGTAGCCGCTTGCGCCAAGCACTACGCTGTGCATAGCGGCCCCGAAAAGCTGCGCCACGAATTCAATGCCGAGGCTTCGCCGCAGGATTTGCGCGAGACGTATTTGCCCGCCTTTCGGGCCTTGGTGAAAGACGCCAACGTGGAAGCTGTGATGTGTGCCTACAACAGCACCAACGGCGAGCCCTGCTGCGGCAACGAATTCTTGCTCAGCCAGGTGCTGCGCAAAGAGTGGGGCTTTAAAGGCCACGTAGTAAGCGACTGCGGCGCACTCGATGACCTGTACCAAGGTCATAAAACCGTTAAAACCAAGACCGAAGCCGCTGCGTTGGCTCTCTCGCGCGGTGTGGATTTGAACTGCGGTGACACCTATACCAAGCTACCCGATGCCGTACGCCAGGGGTTGCTTAAGGAAAGCCAGGTAGATAGTGCACTCGCCATTTTGCTGCGCACGCGCTTCAAGCTGGGCCTATTCGACGGACCGAATGCGACGCCCTACGACAAGCTCGGACCGGAAGTGGTGAACAGCACTGCTCACCGCGCCTTGGCGAAGGAAGTAGCCCTCAAGTCGATGGTGCTGCTGAAGAATAATGGCGTGCTGCCCCTGCGCCCCGACCTAGGTAAGTACTTCGTGACTGGCCCCAACGCAACCAGCGTAGAAGCGCTGCTCGGCAACTACTACGGCGTCAACGGTCAGATGAGCACCATCTTGGAGGGCCTAGTGAGCGCCGTGCAGCCCGGCAGCCAAATCGAGTACAAACAGGGTGCGCTGCTCGACCGGCCCAACATTAACCCCATCGACTGGACCACTGGCGAGGCCAAGCAGACCGACGCCATTTTGGTAGTCCTAGGTATCACGGGCGTGCTCGAAGGTGAGGAAGGCGAGTCTATCGCTTCGGCCCACACCGGCGACCGGCTCGACTACAACCTGCCTCAAAACCAGATTGACTTCCTGCGCAAGCTGCGCCAAGGTAGCAAAACGCCTATCATCGCCATCGTGACTGGCGGCAGCCCCATGAACCTGAGCGAGGTACACGAGCTGGCCGATGCCGTGCTCCTGACCTGGTACCCCGGCGAAGAGGGCGGCAACGCTGTGGCCGACCTCGTGTTTGGCAAGGCTTCGCCCTCGGGCCGCCTGCCCGTCACCTTCCCCAAGAGTCTCACCCAGTTGCCTGCCTACGAAGCCTACGGCATGAAGGGCCGCACCTATCGCTACCTAGAAGCCGAGCCGATGTATCCCTTCGGTTATGGCCTCAGCTACGGTAAGTTCGCCTACTCGGGCGCTAAGCTTTCGGCCTCCAAAACGGCCAAAAACAAGCCCGTTGAGCTGACTGCCACTGTCACCAATACCGGCGCTATGGCCAGCGAGGAAGTGGTGCAGCTTTACCTTACGCACCCATCCAAAGCCGGCGTGCAAACACCGCTTTTTGCTCTCAAAGGCTACCAGCGCATCCGCCTTGCGCCGGGCGCCAGCCAAACGGTCAAGTTCACGCTCACGCCCGACATGCTGGCCCTAATTGGCAAAGACGGCAACGCCTACGCGCCCAGCGGCCCGGTAACGGCCTGGGTAGGTGGCGCGTTGCCTTCGGCCCGCAGCCTGGCCCTAGGGGCCGCAAAACCAGCATCAGCAGTATTAACTATCAAGTAGTTACTTAGTATGAAATACCTCCTCGGCTACGACATCGGTAGCTCTTCTATCAAAGCCTCTTTACTCGACATCGCCACTGGGCGCTGTGTGGCGGCTGCCACCTCCCCCGGCACCGAGATGGAGATGGCTGTGCCCCAGGCCGGCTGGGCCGAGCAGCGCCCCGAGCGCTGGTGGCAGGAAGTCATCAACGCCACCAAAAAGCTGCAAGCCAGCTACGGCTTCGATGCCACGCTGCTGGCCGGCATTGGCATCACCTATCAGATGCACGGGCTGGTGTTGCTCGACAAGGCTGGCCATGTGCTGCGCCCCGCCATTATCTGGTGCGATAGCCGCGCCGTAGAGATTGGCAACGAGGCATTTGCTGACCTAGGTGAAGAATTCTGCTTGCAAAACTTCTTGAATTCGCCCGGCAACTTCACGGCTTCTAAGCTGAAATGGGTGCGCGAAAACGAGCCCGAGATTTACGCCCAAATCCATAAGATTCAGCTGCCCGGCGACTACCTCGCCTACCAGCTCACGGGCCAGATGCAAACTACCGTATCGGGCTTGTCGGAGGGCGTGTTCTGGAATTTCAAGAAGCAAGCCATTGCACAGGAACTGCTTGACTACTACGGCATCAGCGCCGATTTGCTGCCCGAGGTGGTCGATACGTTTGCGGTGCAGGGCCGCCTCACCGCCGAGGCCGCGCAGATTCTCGGGCTGGCGGCGGGTACGCCCATCAGCTACCGCGCCGGCGACCAGCCTAATAACGCCTTTTCGCTCAACGTGCTGAATGCGGGCGAAGTAGCGGCTACCGGCGGCACCAGTGGTGTAGTTTACGGCATTAACGAAACCACCACGGCCGACCCCCGCTCGCGTGTCAACTCGTTTGTGCACGTAAACAGCACCCGCGAGCAGCCCAAAAACGGCGTGCTAATGTGCCTCAACGGCACTGGCATCCTGAATAGCTGGCTGCGTAAAGCGGTGGGCAACCTGCCCTACGACCAGATGAATACGCTGGCCGCTCAGGCGCCGGTAGGAGCTGAGGGCCTATTATTCCTGCCCTTCGGCAACGGCGCCGAGCGCATTCTGGAAAACCGGGCCGCCGCCGCTAGCTTGCACGGCTTGCAATTCAATATTCACGGCCAGTCGCACCTGATTCGGGCGGCGCAGGAGGGCATCGTGTACGCCCTCAATTACGGTATGGACATCATGCGCGCTTCGGGCGTGCAGGTGCAAACAGTGCGCGCTGGCCACGCCAACATGTTCCTGAGCCCTGTCTTCCGCGAGGCATTTGTGAACTGCGGCAACGTGACCTTGGAGCTTTACGACACCGACGCGGCCCAGGGAGCGGCGCGTGGCGCGGGCATTGGGGCGGGTATCTACGCCAGCCCAAAAGAGGCCTTTAATGGCTTAGTCCGTATCAGTACGCTAGAACCCACGCCCGCTTTGCAGGCCCAGTACCAACAAACGTATAGCGACTGGCAGACCCTGCTGGGCCGCGAAACCCGCCCAGCCGAATTGCTGCTGGCTTAAGTAGTTACCTAGGGTTGTCAAGCCCTAGCGTGTCAGGCCGAGCCAAACACTTCGCTCAGCACGACCAACGATTTCTAAGAACTTTCCTTTTTACTCACTCCTCCATTTCTCCACTACCCATTCTCATGGCAGCTTCAGAATTTTTTAAGGGCATAGACAAGATTAAGTTCGAAGGCCGCGAGTCAGACAACCACCTGGCTTTTAAGTGGTACGACGAAAACCGCGTGGTGGCCGGCAAGACCATGAAGGACCACTTGCGTTTTGCTACCGCGTACTGGCACACCTTCGTGGGTACGGGCGGCGACCCGTTTGGCCCTGGCACCAAAGACTTTGCTTGGGATGCAAAGGGCGACATCGTGGGCCGCGCGAAGGACAAGGCCGATGCCGCGTTTGAGTTCTTCACCAAGCTCGGCACGCCCTACTACTGCTTCCACGATGTAGACCTCGTGGATGAGGGCTCGTCGTTGAGCGAGTACGAGCGCAACCTGGCTACCGTAGTAGACTACCTCAAGCAGCACCAGCAGGAAAGCGGCGTGAAGCTGCTGTGGGGCACGGCCAACGTGTTCTCGAACCCGCGCTACATGAACGGTGCTAGCACCAACCCTGACTTCCAGGTAGTGGCTTACGCTGCTACGCAGGTGAAAAACTCTATCGACGCCACCATCGCGCTGGGCGGCGAAGGCTACACCTTCTGGGGAGGCCGCGAGGGCTACATGACCCTGCTCAACACGGACATGAAGCGCGAGCAAGCGCACCTAGGTCGCTTCCTGAGCATCGCCCGCGACTATGCTCGCAAGCAGGGCTTCAACGGCAAGTTCTTCATCGAGCCTAAGCCAGCCGAGCCTACCAAGCACCAGTACGACTTCGACGCCGCTACCGTAATCGGCTTCCTGAAAGAGCACGGCTTGGAGAACGACTTCATGCTGAACCTGGAAGTGAACCACGCCACGCTGGCCGGCCACACCTTCCAGCACGAGCTACAAGTAGCCGCCGATGCCAACCTGCTCGGCAGCATCGACGCTAACCGCGGCGACTACCAGAACGGCTGGGATACCGACCAGTTCCCCAACAACCTGAACGAACTGACCGAATCGATGCTCATCATCTTGGAGCACGGCGGCATCAAGCCGGGCGGCATCAACTTCGACGCCAAAACCCGCCGCAACTCGACCGACCTAGAGGACATCTTCATCGCCCACATTGCCGGTATGGACACTTTCGCCCGTGCCCTCGTGACGGCCGATGCCATCCTCACCAAGTCGCCCTACAAGCAGTTCCGCACCGAGCGCTACGCTACGTTCGATTCGGGTGCTGGCGCTGAGTTCGCCAACGGCAACCTCACGCTGGAAGACCTGCGCAAAATCGCGCACGAGTCGGGCGAGCCCACGCCGCGCAGCGGCAAGCAGGAGTGGTTGGAAAGCATCATCAACCAGTACATCTAAGCTCTCGCAACCGCTAGCCTAACGTAGCGCCTCACCCCCCAGCCCCCTCTCCGAAAAGGAGAGGGGGAGCCGGACGACTGCTCACTTTCGTGTGCATCAGGCTCCCCTCTCCTTTTTGGAGAGGGGCCGGGGGTGAGGCGCTACGTCTGTTAAATCCCCTCTCCTTCTCCTCCCCACCTATATGAACCCCACCCGCCTTGCCCTAGGGACCCTGCTGCTGGGCAGCCTGACCCTGACCAGCAGCCAACGCCCCGACGCTGATAAGGGCCTGAAGGACTACTACAAAGACTACTTCCCCATCGGGGTAGCCGTATCGCCGCGGGCATTGCAAAACCCCGCCGAGGCAGCGCTTATCTTACAGCAGTTCAATAGCCTGACGCCGGAGAACGACATGAAGATGGGGCCCATTCACCCCGAGGAAAACCGCTGGAATTGGGGCCCCGCCGATGCCGTCGTAGACTTTGCCCAGGCGCACAAGCTGAAGGTGCGCGGCCACAACCTCTGCTGGCACGAGCAAACGCCCAACTGGATTTTTAAAAACGCCGACGGCAGCCAGGTAAGCAAAGAGGTATTGCTCAAGCGCCTGCACGACCACATTGACGCGGTGGTGAAGCGCTACAAAGGCAAAATATACGCCTGGGACGTGGTGAACGAAGCCATTGCCGACAACCCCAACGAGTTTTTGCGCGATTCGGACTGGTATAAAATCTGCGGCGAAGACTTCATCGCCGAAGCCTTCCGCTACGCGCACGCCGCTGACCCCAAGGCCGTGCTCTTTTACAACGACTACAACACCGAGCGCCCCGAGAAGATGGAGCGCGTGTACAAGCTGCTCAAGAAGCTGAAAGATGCCAAGGTGCCCATCGACGCCGTCGGCTTGCAGGGGCACTGGTCGCTTGTAGAGCCCACCGAGCAGGAACTGCGCACCACCATCGAGCGCTTTGGCTCCCTAGGGCTGAAGGTGCAGGTGACTGAGCTCGACGTATCGGTGTACCCTTGGGAAAAAGACCGCCGCGCCAAGCGCCCCGACGAGTCGGACGCCTACACACCCGACATGCAGGCTAAGCAAGCCGCGCAATACAAAATGTTCTTCAAGGTATTCCGCGATGAGAAGAAGTACATGACGGGCATTACATTCTGGAACATCTCCGACCACTATTCGTGGCTCGATACCTATCCCGTAGCCGGGCGTAAAAACCACCCGCTATTGTTTGACGAGAATTTTAAGCCCAAGCAGGCTTATTATGAAGTAGTGAAGTTTTAAGCAGTTGAAGCAGTAGTAACAGAAGACTATCATTGCGAGCGTAGCGAAGCAATCGCACCTGAACGAGACTAAACAGGTGTGATTGCTTCGCTACACTCGCAATGACATCATTTGAATAGATTGCTATTCTTCAGCGAGGTACCACATTTAAATTACTATGCGCCTTACCCTTTCCCACCTGTCGCTAGCCTTGTCGCTGCTGCTGTCGCCCGCGCTGGCCGATGCGCAGCAAGTGGCCGCCCCACTCAGCGAACACTATATCTCAGCCAAAAAGGTGACCGGCAGCTTCCCGCTGGTGGCCGGCGGCAAGGCTGCCGCGTTCTATGCTAGCGAAAGCGAGTGGCCTGGCGTGCTGCGCACCCTGCGCGACGTGCAGGCCGACATCAAGCGCGTGACGGGCCGTGAGCCCCAACTGCTGACCGATGCGCCCGCCACCAGCAAAGAGCCGGTGGTGCTGGTGGGTACCCTAGGTCACAGCCCGCTGATTGACAAGTTAGTGCAGGCTGGCAAGCTTGACGTGAGCAACTTGGCTGGCCGCTGGGAAACCTTCGTGGTGCAGGCCATCGACAACCCGCTGCCGGGCGTGGCCAAGGCGCTGGTAGTGGCGGGCTCCGACAAGCGCGGCACCATTTACGGCCTCTACGACCTATCGGAGCAGATGGGCGTATCGCCCTGGTACTGGTGGGCCGATGTGCCAACCAAGCCACAGAAGAACCTCTACGTGGCCGCCGGCCGCCACACCCTAGGGGCGCCCCAGGTCAAGTACCGCGGCATCTTCCTCAATGATGAAGCACCCGCGCTCAGCGGCTGGGCTAAGGAGAAGTTTGGCGGCATCAACTCGAAGATGTACGAGCACGTCTTTGAGCTAATTCTCCGATTGAAAGGTAATTACCTGTGGCCCGCCATGTGGGGCAATGCCTTCAACGACGACGACAAGCGCAGCCCCGAGCTAGCTGACACCTATGGCATCGTGATGGGCACTTCGCACCACGAGCCTATGCAGCGCGCCCAGCAAGAGTGGAAGCGCTACGGCAAAGGCCCTTGGAACTACCAGACCAATGCGCCGGTGCTGCAAGAGTTTTGGCGCCAGGGCATCAAGAACATGGGCACCCACGAAAGCATCGTGACCATCGGTATGCGGGGCGACGGCGACGAGCCCATGAGCGAGGGCAGCAATATCAAGCTACTCGAAAAAATAGTAGCTGACCAACGCGGCATCCTGTCCGAAGAAACTCACAAGCCCGCCGACCAAACCCCGCAGGTGTGGGCGCTCTACAAGGAGGTGCAGGACTACTACGACAAGGGCATGCGCGTGCCCGACGACGTGACCCTGCTGCTCTGCGACGACAACTGGGGCAACCTGCGCAAGTTGCCCAAGCTCGGCGACGCGCCGCGCAAGGGCGGCCACGGCATCTACTACCACTTCGACTACGTGGGCGGACCTAGGAATTACAAGTGGCTTAATACCAACCCGCTGCCGCGCATCTGGGAGCAAATGCACTTGGCCCACGAGTACGGCGCTAACCAGATTTGGGTGGTGAACGTGGGCGACCTTAAGCCGATGGAGCTGCCTATCAGCTTCTTCCTCAACTATGCCTGGAACCCCGACGCGCTGCCCGCCGACGGCGTGGCCGCCTACACCCAGCGCTGGGCCGACCAGCAGTTTGGCCCCAAATACGCGGTAGATATTGCCGACATCCTGGCCAAGTACGCCAAGTACAATGCCCGCCGCAAGCCCGAGCTACTCGACGCCAACACCTACAGCCTGGCCACCGGCGAGTGGGCCGGCGTGGTGGCCGAGTACAACCAACTGCTCGCCCGCGCCGAGGCCATCAACCAGAAGCTGCCCGCCGCCGACCGCGATGCTTATTTTGAGCTAGTGCTGCACCCTGTGCAGGCCTGTGCCAACCTCAACGAGCTGTATTACACCGTAGCTCAGAACCGCGAGGCGGCCAAAAGGGGGCAGGCTACCACCAACGCACTAGCTGAAAAGGCCAAGGCGCTGTACGCCAAAGATGCCGAGATTAAGAAGCATTACCATACCGTAGCTGGCGGCAAGTGGAACCACATGATGGACCAAACGCACATCGGCTACACCTACTGGCAGCAGCCGGAGGTAGACAAGATGCCGGAAGTAGCGACGTTGCCTACCGGCACTCCGGCTGCCTCAGCCGCCGCGCCCCAACCTGCCGCTGCCGAAAACCCTGCCTATGTCTCGCTCGATGCCGAGAACTACACCCAGGCTGTCAATGCAGGCCCCGTTACCTGGCAGCGCCTGCCCGACCTCGGGCGTACGGCGGGGGCCGTTACGGCCTTCCCAGTTACCGCCGCGCCCACGGCCACGCCAGGCGGCGGCAGCCCACACCTAGAGTATCGCATAAATCTGCCTCAGGCCGGCCCCGTGACGGTGAGTGCTTACCTCGCGCCAACTCTCGACTTTACCAACACCACTGGCTTGCGCTATGCTGTGTCGATTGACGACGAGGCGCCGCAGATTATCAACCTACACACCGGCCTCAACCCCGATAATGGCAACAGACCCTGGGAAAGGGCGGTGGCTGAAAGCATTATCTTGAAAACCTCGCAGCACAGTGTAGCGTCAGCTGGCGCGCACGTGCTCAAGTTTTGGCGCGTAGACCCCGGCGTGGTGCTCGAAAAACTGGTAGTGAGCCCCGGCCCGCTACCCGCCACCTACCTAGGGCCGCCCGCTGGCGCGGCTGCCAAGGGTAAAGGCTCGGCTCAAGCTGTGCCCGGTAGCCTAGGTAGCCGATAACAAAGGCTAGTTAGCATTACCAAAAAGGTCGGCCCGCCGCTCCAGTTGGAGCAGCGGGCCGACCTTTTTGAATCAGGAAAAGTTAGCTAAGTATGCGTTTAGTAGCCAGGGTTCTGGGGTAGCTTCCAGCTCTGGGCATCGTTTAGCGAGATGGGCAGCAGCGGCGTGGGGTTCACCGAAGCTTCGGTGGCCACGTGCGACGCCGCCCGGGCCCGTACATCGGCCGGCAAGACATTGAGGTAGCGGCCCGTGCGAACTAGGTCCCAGAAGCGCAGCGACTCTTCGGCAAACTCTACCCGGCGCTCGTGCCAGATGGCGTTGAGCAAGGCGCTGCCTGATAGACCGGGCGCTAGGTCGGGTAGAGTATTGGCAGGGGCGTTGGTAGGTTCATAGCTCAGGCTGCCTAGCGTGGTGCCGGGCGGGCGGGTCGATACCCGGGCGCGGGCGCGCACCTGGTTTACTAATGCTATGGCTTCGGTGGGCCGGTTGAGTTGGGCGGCGGCTTCGGCCTTCATCAGCAGGATGTCGGCGTAGCGCAGCTTACGAATGTTTTGCGGGCCTGACTCGGGCGCGTTGGGGGCGATAATGGCCGCCTTGCGGTTGAAGTAACCCGTGGCATTCTGCGTGATATCGACGGGGTTGAGGATACCCAGCACGATATCGTTGTTCTTGATAATCGTGACTTCCTTGCGCGGGTCGTTGGCCTCAAACTCATTTACCAAGTTCTGCGTGGGGTTGTTGAACCCGTAGCCAAACGTCTTGCGGTTGTTTTGGAAAATGTTGTTGGTCGTGCCTATCGAGATGGGGCCGTAGCCGTTGTTGTCCGACCCAAACTGAATCTCAAACAGCGACTCGCTGCTGTTCTCGCCAATGTCCTGGTGAATGGCCGCGTAGTTGGGGTATAGGCTGTACTGGTTGGAGCTGATGACGGTGCTCGTGATGTCATACACTTCCTGCCACGTATGGTTATTGCCATTCACGGTGCCTAGCTGGTACATGATGGCGCGGGCGAGGTAGCCAGTAGCCGCGCCCTTAGTGGCCCGGCCTAGGTCGGCTTGGGCGTAGGCGTTCTTCTCGGGCAGCAGGGCAGCGGCAGCCTTCAGGTCTTTCTCGATGAAGGCATAGGTCTGGGCGATGGTGGCGCGGGTCACGTTGGGCGCCTCAGTGGGCGTCACGGTTTTCTCAAACAGCGGCACGCCCCCAAAGGCCTTCACGAGGTTGAAGTAAAAGTATGCCCGCAGAAACAAGGCTTCGCCCTTCAGGCGCGATTTCAGCGCCGCGTCGATGGTGCCTGCGTCGATGTTGTTAATCACCGTGTTGGCCCGCGCGATACCCGTGAAGCTGTGTACCCACAGCGTGGTAATGGTTTGGTTGGAGGGCGGAATGTTCCAGGTTTTGAGCTCGATGAGAGGTCCAAAGTCGCTGGCCGAGCTGCCGCCTTTTTCGGAGTCATCGGTCATGAGGTCCCCAAACATCCATTCGTAGGTCTGAGCCACGTATTGGCCAGCAGGGTCGCCCCACTTGGGGCCCTGGTCCCAGGCGGCCACGTCGTAGGTGGCGTTGATGGCCTGTACGGCATTGGTGGGGTCTTTGAACAGGTTATCCTGGGTGGTGGTACCTAGGGGCTCTTTGTCCAGAAAGTCTTTGCAGCCCGGAGTAAGCGCAGTAGTAAACAGCAGGCCGAGCAAGGCGGCGGTGCGGGTGGATTTCATATAGGATAGGTGGGAAAGAGCGAATTAGAACTGCACGTTGAAGCCCAGGCGGTAGGTGCGGGCCTGCGGATAGTTGCCGTAGTCCACGCCGTACGACAGGGGATTGTTGTAATTAGCTACGGTCGAGATTTCGGGGTCGTAGCCGGTGTACTTCGTGATGGTGAACACGTTATCAACCGAGGCAAACACGCGGGCACCTTTCACCTGAATCTTGCCAAGCAAGGCCTGGGGCAGCGTGTAGCCTATTTCCATGTTGCGGGCGCGCAGGTAGCTGGCGTCCTCCACGTAGCGGCTGCTGAACTTGTCGTTGCCGTTGGTATCGGTCGTGGTCACGCGGGGCTGGTCGCTGTTGGGGTTGCTGGGCGTCCAGCGGTCCATGCGGCTCGCGTAGAAGTTGCTCCACACCCCTACGAAGTCGGCCGACTTCGACAGGTTGAAGGCCCCGCCGTTGATGGCTTCGGCGCCTTGCACGCCGTAGAGCAACACTCGGAAATCGAAGCCCCCGTAGTTCAAGTTCAGCGAGGCGCCATAGCTGAAGCTAGGTGTGCCACTGCCTAGGTAGGTGTTGTCGGAAGCCGTAATCTGGCCATCGCCATTGGTATCCTGGTAGCGCACATCGCCGGGCTTGGCACCGGGCTGCACCAGCGTCCGCACCCCAGCGGCGTTGGTATAGGTATAAGCGTCAATTTCGCTCTGATTGTGAAACACGCCCTGGGCCTGCAAGCCGTAGTAGAACGCGATTTCGCGGCCCACGTCGGTGAGGGTAGTGTTGCCGATTTGTGGCAGCACGTTGCCGGCCGAAATAGCGTTGCCGCCCCCTAGGCTGGTTACGACGTTATTGATTTTCGTGAAGTTAAGCCCCACGTTGTACTGCAATTTGCCGACGGCATTTCGGTAGTTCAGGGCTAGTTCCAAGCCGCGGTTGCGCAGAGAGCCCACGTTGGCGCTGGCCGGGGCCTGGCCTACGTAGTCGGGCACCGGCAGCAGGGCAATCATGTCCTGAGTGCGGCGCTCGAAGTAGTCGGCCGTGAAGGTCAGCTTATTGTTGAAAAACTCGGCATCCACGCCCACGTCGGTCGTGATGGCCGTTTCCCACTTCAAATCCGGATTGTTAATCTGGGTGATGGCCAGGCCGGGTGCGGGCGCGCCGTTGAAAACATAAATCTGGTTGTTGTTCGCCACCGAGGCGTAGCCATAGTTCGGCGCGGCGTTTTGGTTGCCCACTTGCCCGTAGCTGGCCCGCAGCTTCAGCACCGATACGGCGGCTACGTCCTTGAGGAAATTCTCGTTGGAGATGTTCCAAGCGGCGCCCACCGAGGGGAACGTGCCCGTGCGCACCGCTCCCAGAAACTTAGAGGTCTGGTCGAAGCGCAACGTACCCGTCACGAGGTAACGGTCGCGGAAGTTGTAGTTGGCCCGGCCAAAGTAGGATGATAAGCTGCCGTCGTACTGGCTGCTGCGCACCACGTTGCCGGTGCTGCGCGAGGCCGACGCGTATTGCAGCGAGGCATCGAGCGGCACGTTGTAGGCCGTGAGAGAAATGCCGGTGCCGTAGCCGCGCTGTGACTCCTGCCCTAGGGTAAAGGAGAGGTTGCTATTATCGGCAAAGGTCTTGTTGTAGTTGAAGTAGTTCGACCACACCCAGCTCACGCTTTCGTTGCGCGTCTCGATGAGCGCGCTCTGCGCCCGCTGGTCTACCGGCCCAATGTAGTACTGCGGCTGGTACTGCTTGGGGTGGTTGTTGAAATAGTTGATGCCGAACGTGGAGCGGAACGACAACCCTTTAAACAGCGACACGTCGAGGTAGCTGCTGCTGAACAGGTTATTGTTCTGAATCTTATTATACTTCTGCTCGTCTAGTAAGCGCGGCACGTTCAGCGCATTGCGCGTGATAACGTCCTCCGTATAAGTGCCGTTGGGCCCGAATGGGTTAAGGATGGGATTGACTTGCAGGCCGTATAGCAGCACGGTGTACGGCTGCGAGCCACCTTGGCCATCGCCGCTGCCCGTCTGGTTGTTGTTGGTAAACGTGGCTGCCACGCCCGCCTTGATGCGCTTGGTGAGCACCACGTCATCATTCACCCGAATTACGAACTTCCGAAAGCCCGAATTCTTGATAATGCCGTTTTGCTGGAAGTAGCTGCCGCTCACGAGGTAGCGGTTTTGCTCGGTACCACCCGAAGCCGACAGGCTGTAGTTGGTAATCAATCCCTTCTGCGTTATCAGCTTCTGGTAATCGGTGCCTTCGGCGTTGGTGGCAATGGCGTTTTGCAACTGCGGACCGAAGTCGGGCAGCGTTTTGCCGTCGTTGGTGTAAGCTTCCGTCACGAGCGTCGCGTACTGGGCGGCGGTAGTGAGGGGCAGCTCGCGCCGGATTTGCTGAAAGCCGGTGTAGCCAGTCAGGTTGAACTGCGTAGCGCCCGCCTTGCCGTGCTTGGTGGTGATAAGCACCACGCCGTTGGCCCCGCGCGAACCGTAAATAGCCGTGGCCGAAGCATCCTTTAGAATCTCGGTTGACTCGATATCAGCTGGTAGCAAAAAACCGATATCGCTGGTCTGGATGCCGTCCACCACGTACAGCGGGTCGCTGTTGTTGATGGTGCCCACGCCCCGCACCCGGATGCGGGTGCCCGAGCCTGGCTGGCCGCTGTTGGAGGTCACTTCTACGCCGGCCACGCGGCCCTGCAAAGCCTGCACTGGGTCGGAGGTGGCCACCTGCGTGAGCTGCGCGCTGGTTACGGAGGCTACGGCACCAGTCAGGTCGCTCTTGCGGGCCGTGCCGTAGCCGATTACTACTACATCATTAAGGTCTTGGGCGCTTTCGGCCAGCGTCACGGTGAGGGCAGTGGTGGCGCTCGTCACGGGTAGTTCCTGCCGCGTGTAGCCCACAAAACTGAACACCAGCACGCTATTTTCGGGCGCTTGAATGCTGAAGCTGCCATCGGGCCCGGTGCTGGTGCCAGTGGTTGTGCCTTTCACCAGCACCGTCACGCCGGGCAGGCCCGCGCCCTTGCTATCGACTACCTTGCCCGTAACTGGCACCGCCTCCGGCGCTAAGCTGGAGCTACCGGTATCGTTTGCGGAAATTGGCTTTGTGGGAAGCCGCAGGATAACCCGGTCGTGGTTTATTTCATATTCGATTTTGAGGGGGGCAAACAGCTCGTCGAGCACAGTTGCCAGGGGCTCATTTTTGGCGTGCACAGTCACCTTGCGCTCAGCGCCAATAAGCTGCTGGCTGTATACAAAGCGAATGTTAGCCTGCTTGGCAATGCGGCTGAGGGCCGACTTAATCGTCTGGCCTTCTAGCTGCACGGTCACGGTGCGCTCAAGCACCGTTTGGGTAGCGCGGTAGTGCGCCTGCGCGGGTAGTACCTGCAAGCATACCACTACGGTAGGCAGTAACAAGCCCCGCAGTAGTGGCTGCACCAGGGGAGAAAACTGTAGGTGGTTCTTCATGCGTAAGGGTGGGAAAATAAATAAAACAGAGGCCTATCCGCACTCTATTGAGTGCAGTTGGTAAGGTGTCAAGTGCTTGGTTGTGATATAATAAGCCTAGCCGGGTGGTGGCAGTGGGGCAGCATGGCACCCTAGGCTATGAATGGTAAGCTGAGTGCCAGCCTGCGTGTAGGAGGCCCCTAACGACTTGCACAGCAAGCCAACCTTTTCAAATAGTGATTCATTGTAAAACGTGATGCTCACCGTGCAGCCCGCCAGCTTCTGCTCATCATATAAAATGTCCACGCCATACGCCTTTTCCAGCGCCGCAAGCACCTCGGCCACGGGTCGCTCCTCAAACTCAAATGCTTGAGGTACCAAAACCGCAGGTTTATCGACCAGTCCTTTGTTGAGGTGGTGGCTAGCTACCGAGTACACCACCTGCTGATTGGGGAGCAGCAGTACGCCGGCTTTAGCCGGGTGCGTAGGCGTTGCATCTAGCTGCGCTGCCTGCCGAGGCTGCACCGCCACTTTGCCTTCGCGCACCGCTACTAGCGCCTGGGTGCTACCAGGATAAGCTTTTACGTCGAAGCTGGTGCCTAGCACGGTCGTAACCAGCTGCTTAGTGAGCACTAGAAAAGGATGGGCCGGGTCCTTATGCACCTGAAAAAATGCGCCGCCTTCTAGATATACCTCACGCCGGGCACCCGCGAGGCCCCCCGCGTAGCGCAAGCTGCTGCCCGGGTGCAGCGTCACGCGAGTAGCGTCGGGCAGGCGTAGCACTTGCTCCTGCTGGGTAGTATTGTGGTAGCGCGTCCAGCTTGCGGCTGTAGTTGTGGATGCAGCCTGCCAATGCCGGGCATAAGGTAGCAGCCCACCTAGGGCCAGCGCGAGCAAGCCCACCGCGGCGGCCCAGCGCACCGGCGTTTGTCGCCAGTGTTCGGGCACTAGTCGGCGCATGCGCGGGGTTGGCGTGGCGGCGGGTGGAGTAGCCGGCAACTGCAACCGCTGCCAAATGGCGTCTTCCACAGCCCGCTTGGCCAGAGGGGCGGGTTGGCGGGCATCGGCTTGGTGTAGCTGCTCGTACCACTGCGCCACGCGCGCCTGCTCGTCGGGCGTGGCACGGCCATCGAGGTAGCGCTGTAGCAGCAAGTAAAATTCAGCTTCCGTCACGGGTTGGTGGGCAGGCAAGAGGTGGGCTTCTATCTAACAAGTCAACTAACCCACTTTCACCCCTAAGCAATCCACCATTTTTTTCTAAAAAAATAATAATAGCGGCCTTACTACGCCTTCTATCAGCTCGTTTCGAGTACCTAGACGGGCTTAGAAAGGCCAGCACGTTACTATTAGGAGCACCAAAAACTCCCGCAGGTAGCCGCGTAGCAGCTTTAGTGATTTGGTGATATGATACTCCACCGTTTTTTCGGAGAGATTGACTCGGCCCGAGATTTCGGCTACTGAGTATTGACCAAGGCGGCTGAGCTGAAATATTTCTCGCGTTTTGGCGGGCAGCTTGCGCATACTGGTCAGTAGCGCGGCACTAAGCTCGTTGATGGCCAGCGAATCTTCGGTGCCAGTATCGGTCTCTGAGGTGCTGAGGCGGCAATAAAGCTCGTAGCCTGCCCGCACTTTCTGGGCCTTCATATAATTGATAATTCGGTAGCGCAGGGCCGAAAACAAGTATTGTTTGAGCTGCTGAATGTCGTGGGTGGCGCGGCGGTGCCACAAGTTCTCAAACAAGTCTTGCACCAGCTCTTCAGCGGTTTCCCGGCACTTTAGCTTATGGTAAGCCACTGTGAAAAGCGGGTAGCAATAGCGCGAATAAATTTCGGCAAAGCTACCTGCGTCGTCGGCCCGCAGGGCAGTGAGCAAGTCTGCATCTGCCAAGGAAGCATACTTACTAGAGGAAGAGGAAAGCACGTGGAGATGACCTAGGGGTGGGAATGGCAGCTAATATACAAGCCAATGTTAAATTGTTGACAAACAGATAGCTACCGCAAATTTTGCGTATAGGTGGCGAGGAATTAGTTCCCCAATAGGTAACTTGTAGGTAATGAACTGCACCGTACTATCTGACTATGAGTATACTATAATAAGTGCTGACCAGGTTAGCGCAACGAGTAGGGTAGCTTCAGCGGTTTTGAGCCCCGTAGCGCACCTCACCTATCGGAATGGTTACCGGAAAAAAGGTGCTTGTTTATTGCAGTTTACCGCTGTAACTATGGCTTCGCGCCCACTGAGGCGCAGGGTACTGCAGGGGCGTTTTTGAGCTCTATTACGGTGCCTAATGCTCTGGTTATTTCTTTTCTCCCACCTCCTTCATGAAGTCAGTTTCTGCTCTTCTGGGCGTGCTGCTGCTGGCTAGTACCGGTGCCCAGCGCCTACCCGCACCACGCCCTGCCTCCTCGGCTGCCGTGCATCAGCCCAAGGCCACTTACCCCTTTCAAAACCCCGACTTGCCCATCGACCAGCGCGTGGACGACCTAGTAGGCCGCCTCACGCTGCCCGAAAAGGTGTCGCAGATGCTGAACGCTTCTCCGGCCGTTGACCGGCTGGGCATTCCGGCCTACAACTGGTGGAATGAGGCACTGCACGGCGTGGCCCGCACCAGCATGAAGACGACGGTGTTCCCGCAGGCCATTGGCATGGCCGCCACCTTCGACCAAGATGCCATGCTACAGATGGCCACCATCACTTCGGATGAGGCCCGGGCAGTGCACCAAGAGTACGTGCGGCGCGGCGAGCGAGGCATCTACCAGGGGCTTACGTTCTGGACACCGAACATCAACATCTTCCGTGACCCTAGGTGGGGGCGGGGGCAGGAAACGTATGGCGAGGACCCGTACCTAACCGGGCAGCTGGGCTCGGCGCTGGTGAAGGGTTTTCAGGGCGACGACCCGAAGTATCTGAAAATCACGGCCTGTGCCAAGCACTTCGCCGTGCACAGCGGCCCCGAGTCGTCGCGCCACGAGTTCAATGCCCAAATCAGTGATTACGACTTGTGGGATACGTACTTGCCGGCGTTCCGCGACCTCATTGTGGATGCCAAGGTGGCCGGCGTGATGTGCGCCTACAATGCCTATGCTAGCCAACCGTGCTGCGGCAGCGACATCTTGATGACCAATATCTTGTATAAGAAGTGGAACTTCAAGGGCTATGTGACCTCAGACTGCGACGGGCTTAACGACTTTTGGCAGCATCACAAAACTGACCCCGACGCGGCCACCGCTGCCGCCAATGCCGTGCTGCACGGCACTGATATCGAGTGCGCCACCGGTAAGCTCTTTACTTACAACTCGCTGCTGGAATCGGTGCAGAAGAAACTCATTAGCGAAGAGCAGCTAAATACGTCGGTGAAGCGGCTCTACAAAATCCGGTTTCAATTGGGCATGTTCGACCCGGTGGAGCGCGTGAAATACGCCCGAATACCCATGAGCGTGGTGGAAAGCGCCTCACACCAGGCCCACGCCCTCAAAATGGCCCGCGAGTCGGTGGTGCTGCTCAAGAATGAGAAGAACACGCTACCGTTGCGCAAAGACCTCAAGAAAATCGTGGTCCTAGGTCCTAACGCTGACAATGAAAGCGTACAATTGGGCAATTATAACGGCTTCCCGACCGACATCGTGACGCCGCTCGAAGGCATCCGGGCCAAGGTGGGCAAGGGTACCGAAGTAGTGTACATGCAGGGCGTAGACTATGCTAGCAACACCGTGTACGAGCCACTTGATATCAATAAACAGCTGGCTTTTAGCGGGCAGCCGGGCTTCAAGGCTGAATACTTCAAAGGCACCGACCTAGGCGGCGCGCCAGTAGTGACGCGCCAAGAAGCCGGCCTGGACCGCTACCTCGCCAACGTGAAAATGGAAGTGGCCCCCGGTCTGCCCGCCGAGAATTTCTCGGCCCGCTACCAGGCCACGTTCACCCCTGAAAAGACCGAGGAACTAGCCCTGCAAATCTCGGGCGACGATGGCTACCGGCTGTTTGTGGACGATAAACTGGTGATTGACGCTTGGAAAGGGCGCGGCTTCTCGACCAACCAGCACGTGCTGCGCACCACCGCCGGCCAAAAGCTGAATTTGCGCCTCGAATACCTGCAAACCGACCGCCGCACCATCCTCAAATTCACCGGCGCGAAGGTGGTAACCATGAACGCGGCTAGCATCCTGGCCCAGGTGAAGGACGCCGATGCCATCGTAATGGTCGGCGGCATTTCGCCCCGGCTCGAAGGCGAAGAAATGAAAGTGGACGTGCCCGGTTTCAGTGGCGGCGACCGCACTACTATCGGCTTGCCCCAGGTGCAAACCGACCTGCTGAAAGTATTGCACAGCAGCGGCAAGCCCGTAGTGCTGGCCCTGATGACGGGCAGCGCCCTGGCCACGCCATGGGAGGCTGAGCACCTGCCGGCCATCATCAATAGCTGGTACGGCGGGCAGGCCGCCGGCACGGCGCTGGCCGACGTGCTCTTTGGCGACTACAACCCCGGTGGCCGCCTGCCCGTGACCTTCTACAAATCGGAAACCCAGTTGCCGGCCTTCGACAACTATAGCATGGAAGGCCGCACGTACCGCTACTTCACCGGCGAGCCACTGTTTCCCTTCGGCCACGGCTTGAGCTACACGACGTTTAAATACAGCAACTTGAAAGTGCTGTCAAAAACGACAACCGGCCAACCCATCCGCGTGAGTGTGGAAGTGCAAAACACTGGCAGCCGGGCCGGCGATGAAGTCGTGCAGCTTTATGTGCGCCACCCCGGCGCCACGGGCCGCGTGGCGCGACACGCCTTGGAAGGCTTCCGGCGGATAAACCTGGCTCCAGGCGCCAAGCAAACGATAGCATTTACACTCACCCCGCGCCAACTTTCGCGGCTCGATGCCCAGGCGCACCGTGTAGAGGCTGCTGGGAAGGTGCAGGTGTTTGCGGGTGGTGGCCAGCCAGTGGGAGCCGCAGTAGCGGCCGGCCGTGTGTTAAAAGCCGACCTTGCCCTAACGGGGAAGCAGGTCGCGCTTGACTAATGCGGTAGTACTCCTTTTGTTGGTCGGGCTGGCAAAGAGAGAATCTGGTTAAGTTGTACTGCCCTTGCATTCGGCTGGGTGCCACGGTCAACTATGGGCCGCAGATTGCGTATCTGCGGCTCTCCCCAGGATAACTCCCAAGCCTTATGAAAACCCTCCTTCTACTGGTTGCCGGCCTTGCTTGCACCACGCTCAGCTACGCCCAAACCACGCCCACTACCCCAGCCGCTGGCACTACTGCCCCCGTATCGGGCACCAAAAACGTAGGGGCCGACCGCGCTGATGCGCCAAAAGCACCCGGCATGAGCACGCCAACCCCGCGGCGCACGGCGCCGGCCCGGGCGCCCCGCCCTGCCCGCCGCGGCCCCGCCACTCCGGTGAAGCCAGCGGGCACAGCTCAAGCACACTAGCGGAGCGCTGCTGCGCCAGGGTAGCCTGCTAGGCAAGGTGTTTGCTACTTTAGTAGCCGTACCTCAAGGCCCTAGGCGCAGCATGCATTCTACTACTTACGACTCGTTAGAAAACGCCCCACTCCCTGGCCTAGAGGCCCTGCCAGCTAGCGTGCCTACAGTTGCTTCTGCAGGTGCCCTAGGTCGGCGCAAGCGTCTGGGTGGGGCCGTGGTGGCTACGGCTACCAAGCTGCTGCCGCTGGTAGCGCTGCTCGATGCCATTCAGCCACAGGTGACTAATGAATCGGTGTTTCGCACGCGGCGCAAAAAGATTCGGGCGCACTTCGATACGGTATATGCCGAGTTGCAAGCTGAGCGGCCCCGGCACAAGGCGCTAGCTCATACTTTCCAGGCCTTGACTGACCTAGTGCGCGAAGAAACCCGTGACATTAGCAAAGACGAGCTAAAGCAAGCGGCAAAGGAGGTAGCCCTCGCCACGCTTAAGAATGCGCCTGCGCTCCTCAATGTAGCTCATCAGGCGCGGCTGCTGGCATAGGGGCGGGCCACGGAGTGCCAGGACGCGTTCAAACAAAAGGTAGCGATAATTGCTTCGGAGCCGCGGCCTAGGGCCGCACCAAGCTGTTATTGCCTCCTATGCGCCTACCCATCACCGTCGTCCAGGGTTTGAGCGTGCTGCTCTTGCTTGCCGCTAGCTGCACACGCCCTGGTTCACCTCGTACGGAAACCATGCCCGACCAACGCGATATTCTCGAAACGATGCAGATAGCCGTGCCCCGCTCGGCCAATCGCATCGCTTCCTTTACCAACAAGGCGGCCGCCTACTACTGCGCCCAAACCCACGCCGTTACTCACCCCGAGTATTCGTGGTTTGAGGGGCTTAATGTGGCCAAAAACCGTGTATTCGGCGGTTACGACCTGTACCTAGGTAGCGAGTTGCTCGACAACCAAGCGGCCGCTGCCACGGTGTATCCGCACAAGCTGGTGCGCCAGCATGGCCCCGCACTCCGTGAAGAGCTGTGGCTGTTTGATGACCGCAACCTACTCGAAATAGACCTGGATGGCGCCACGCAGGCCATCGGTATGCAGCTCAAAGGAGAAAATGTGCGCTTTATGCATCAGCAGCAAGACGTGGCGTTTTTCGCAGCGCGGGAGGGGAAGTTTGTGTTGGCCGTGGCGCCTAGGCAGCAAGGCACCCTAGGGCGGCAGGGCGAGCGCGTGACTACTACTGGGGCAGGCTTCTTTATCGCTTGCGGCAAGGACGAGGCAGAAGCCGTGATGCTAGTGCGCGAAGGCCAGCAACACGGCCCAGCCCTAAAGCTGGCCCGCCAGCAGCGCCTGCGCCAGTACCTGCAAACCAACACCTACCTAGCCGCGAGCGACGACTCGCTGGCGCTAGCCTTGCATTGGCTGGCCATTACTACCGACCAGCTCGTGACGCGGCAGCAGGGCGACGGCATTTACGCCGGCCTGCCGTGGTTTAACGAATATTGGGGGCGCGACGAGTTTATCTCCTTGCCGGGCGCGGTGCTGGTAACGGGGCAGTTTGCCACGGCGCGGCGCATCCTGCTCTCGTTTGCGCAGTTTCAGCAAACTGACCCAGCCTCGAAATACTACGGGCGAGTGCCCAACATCGTCAACCCGAGCAACATCGACTACCATACCACCGATGGTACACCGCGCTTTGTGATTGCCCTGCGCGACTATGTGCAGTACTCGGGCGATACGGCGCTGGTGCGGCAGCTGTACCCGGCAGTGCAAGCTAGCATCGAGGGCGCGCTCAAAAACTGGGTCGATACCAAAGGCTACCTGCTGCACGAAGACAATGAAACCTGGATGGACGCTCGCGACGCCAACCACGTAGCCTACACCCCTAGGGGCACCCGCGCCAATGACATTCAGGCGCTGTGGTACCAGCAGCTGCAAGCTGGAGCCTACTTCGCGGCCTATGTGCACGACGGCGCCAACCAAGCCAAGTGGGCGCAATTGGCTGAGCAGGTCAAGCAGCACTTCGGCCAAGACTACCGCCAGCCTGCCCACGATTACCTAGCCGACCGGCTCGACCAGCAGGGCAAGCCCGATTTTACGCTGCGCCCCAACCAGCTTTTTGCCCTCGACCTAGTGGCCGACCCCGCTTTTACGCGGCAGGTACTGCGCAAAACCTGGCAAGAACTGGTGTACCCGTGGGGCGTGGCCACCCTCGACCGGCACGACCCACAATTTCATCCCTACCACCTCACCCCCGAGTACCACAAGGATGCTGCTTATCACCGTGGCACCATCTGGCCCTGGCTCAATGGCATTGCCATGCAGCGCATGCTAGAGGCGGGCCAGGTCGAAACGGCTTATCAGCTCTTTGCTAACTCTAACCGCCAGGCGCTTACCCTAGGTGTGGTGGGTGGGTTGAGCGAAAACCTAGATGCCTACCCGCACCCCGGCAAGGCGTGGCCCAAGCTCACTGGCGCGTACCTCCAGGCTTGGTCCAATGCTGAGCAGCTGCGCGTGTGGTACCAGTATTTTCTAGGTATTCGCCCCGATGTGCCCAACCAGCAGCTTACGCTGGCGCCGCGCCTGCCGGCCGCCATTCAGCACCTAGACTACCGCTTTGCCCTAGGTGCTGGCTCGGTGGTAGCCCAGTACCAAGCCGGCCCCCAATGCGTGTACAGCTACACTTTTCAGGATATAGGCACTAAAGTGCAGGTCGATGTTTTTCCGTTTGCGCTCACTACGGTAGCCGTGCAGCCAGGCACCACGCTGAAGGTGACGGCCACCCCGCAACAGTTGACGGTGGAAGTATTTGCAAAGTCGCGGTTAGTAAGCACGGCTACTGCCGCGCCCTCGGCTGCCCGCCTGGCCCAGCAGGCGCAAGACGACCAAGTACTAGCCGGCGTGGCCTTTGCCCAGCCGCTGCCGCTGAGCAACCACCCCGTTATCAAGAGGACTAAGTAGGTAGGCTTACGCTTGGATGAACTCCCAGAAAGCCGTTGTTATGCTTTGGCAATGCCGCTAGGGTTAAAATAAGTCGTTCTTGGCGGGCACTACATAGGGCTGGGGCTTGCCGGTAGTTTTGGGTAGGCCGAAGAAAAAGTAGAGCGTACGCTTGGTAGTGCCGCCTAGGTGGTTAGCCTCGCTGAGCGGCCCTAGGTTCTTGGTATTGTTGTCGAGGTTGAGGGCAAGCTTGGTGCCGATGGGCGGGATAGCATCCAGAAAGGAGAAGTTACCAGGTGGCAGTGCAGGCGCAGGTACCGGTCCCGACAAGCCGTAGAAGTCGAACAAGCGCACAAACAAGCCCTTGTCGGGACTAGCGACCAGAAATTTGCCTTCTACAGTGTTCATTTCCAGCCAAACCACATCGGCAAAGTAGCCTTTGAACTCGGGGTAAAGCCAGGGCGCGGCGCCGGTTTGGGTGTTGTTGTAGGGGTTTTCCCACACGTTGGTAGTGGGGCCGGCTAGGCGGTTTTTCCACACGCGGTAGGGTCCTTTGCCCAGCCACTTAGCGCCGAGCACGTAGTTTTCGGGGTAAGTGAAGGTGAGGCCCGCGGCGGGGTAGTCGCCGGTAGGCAGGTCGTAGGCATAGTCGAGGCGCAGCCAGCCATCGGGGCGCAGGGTCCAGCGCACGGTGCTGAGGGCACCTATGTAGCGCACTTTTACTACTTCGGCGCCCGCCTCGGTGCGGTGCGTCAGGCTTTGGAAGGTGGCCGCGCCGCCTACCAGCACCGGCCCGTTGGCGAAGCTGAGCTTGTCGCCATTGTTGCCCTTCACCTGTCCGATGTGGCCGGTGCGCTTGCTAAAGCTGACCGTGATGCCGCTGGCTTGCAGCGTTAGTAGGCTGTCGTTTTCGGTGATGGCTACGGCGGCGGGTAGGGTAGGGGCCGCGCCCGCCACTACCGGCAGCTGTGCGGCCAGGGGGGCGGTAGCCGGTAGCATGTCGCGCAGCAGATTAGTGTTAGCGCCAGTTTTCCAGGTCCACTGGTACACTAGGTTCTTCTGCGGGTCGAAGGCCGAGAGCAGAATGGCATCGTAGCTCTGCCAATCCTTTGGTAGCTTGAGGTCGAGCTGGCCGGTGGCAAGCGGGGCTACGTTGGGGCTGGCAATGCGGCTTTTCTTGAGGGTGCTGTAGCCAGTAAGTACCTCGCCGGGCTGGCGGTACTTCACCAGTTCCCACTGGAAAAAGCACTGGGTAAGGTTGGTGAAGTGGTAGCGGTTTTCGACCGGCACGCGGCCGTTGAATTTGGCTGGCAGCTCTTTCAAGGCAATGTGTACGGGCGAGAAAATCTCCCGAATAGCGAAGAAGCTGCCCTCTTTTTCGCGGTGCGGGCCCAGCACGCCGTCGGGCGCATTCACGCCGTTGACGTCGATGATGCCGCGCTGGTCGGTGCGCACGATGCCCTCATCGACCAGCGCCCAGAGGAAGCCGCCGCCCGAGCGCTGGGCCTTCCAGTGCAGGTCCCAGAAGTCGGCCAGCGCTGCGCCGCCCCCGCCATCGTCCTGCGAGTGCAGAAACTCGGTGGGCATATAGATGAGCGAGTCGGCGAGTATTTGCTTGGTGCTGTAGTAGTTCTCGTAGTGGTTGCAGTCGATGCCGCTGGCCGCATTGCCCGGCCGGTGGTGCGGATGAATGACGGGCCGGCCCGACAAGTCGTACTTGCCAAACTCCGCGTCGAGCTCCTTGTTGGTGCCGCCTTCGTTGCCATTGTCCCAGAAGATGATGCTGGGGTGGTTCACATCCTTGCGCACCATTTCGCGCACCAGCGGGCGGCCGGCCTTGGTGCTGTACGCCTTTTGCCAACCGGCTAGCTCATCGAGTACATAAAGACCTAGGGAGTCGCAGAGGTGCAAAAATTCGGCGTCGGGCGGGTAGTGCGACATGCGCACTGCATTCATATTCATCTCCTTGATGAGCTTCACGTCCATCAGGTGAATCGAGTCGTTGAGCGTGCGGCCGGTTTCGGGCCACCAGCTGTGGCGGTTGGTGCCTTTCATTTTTACCTGCGTGCCGTTCACAAAAATGCCTTTGCTGCGCCGCACCTCAATGGTGCGAAAGCCGAAGGTTTCGGTGGTTTGATACAGCGCTTGGCCAGCGGCTTGCAGCGTGAAGCGCGCGCGGTAGAGGCGCGGCGTTTCGGCGGTCCAGGTTAGGAGCTTGGCTACTTGGGTGCGCAATTGCACCACCGTGTCGGCAGCAGCGGCGCGACCTAGGGCGGTACCCACTACCCGGCCGCTGGCATCCAGGAGTTCGACCTTTACCTCTGCCGCTTGGGTGAGGCCGCGCAGGCCCACATTGGCCGCAAATGAGCCATCGGCGCGAGCGTTGATGGCAGTGTGCGGAATAAACTGCTTGGGCGTAGCCTCTAGGTATACGGGCCGGAAAATGCCACCAAATACCCAGTAGTCGGCCAGCCGCTCGGCGTTGTTGACTGAGGCATCGGCCGACATCTTACTGACCGTGACTTCGAGCAGATTGGGCTGGCCAAATTTCAGGAGCGGGCTGATGTCATACTTGAATCGGTAAAACGCGCCTTGGTGAATAGGCCCGGCTAGCTGGCCGTTCACGCGCACTTCGGCGTCGGTCATGGCGCCTTCAAATACGATATGAACCGCCTGATTTTGCCACACGGCTGGCACCGAAAAGGTGTGCTTGTACTTGCCTTGCTCATCGGCAAAGCGAAAATTTTTGCCGTAAGTCTTATAATCACGCCCATAATTATAGGCGCCAAACCCTTGCTGCTCCCAGCACGAAGGCACCTGAATAGTAGTCCAGTAGCCGCTCTTGCGCCCGCCGGTGCAATAGAAGTCCCAGGTAGCCGTGCGCGTGTTGTCGCGGCCCGACAGGTACTGCACCTGTTTCTGGGGGGCGCCGCCTGCCAAGCTGGACTGCGCTATGCTGGGAGCAGCTAGTAGTAAGAAAGCTAGTAGGTGGGCAAGCAGGGGCAGAGAGCGAAGCATGGCAGCGTATAAATAGGCGAGCGGGGGTAGGCGGCAAGCTAAGCCCTGGTCGATGATAAGATTGCCCTGTGCTCTCCTGCTTGAGATAGACACTTCGGTAGCTACCCCGCCTAGCGGCAGTGGTTACGCGGCAGGCCCGCCGGTATTGTTCCCCGTTTCTGGCGCCAGCTACCAAAATGGCTCTCAGAAAGTGTTGCTAAGGCTATTGGAATATTATGTTAGGCGCTGCACCTTTACGTATTGCCTAGGTGGCTAAAATGGTCAGATAAGCCAAAATACTCTTCTTGTTGCACGTCGCTACTAGGCCCACTAGTAATGGCTGCAGACTACGCCCTAGCCAACAACTTCTCCTAAACTACCTCGGTACTGCCTACGTCCTACCTATGCCCTTGTTAACCCTGGTTTGTATAAATCTTACTCTTTCTCGTGTTGCGCGGTTTCTGTTGATTAGTGGGGGAGCGGTAGCACCAATGGCGGTGCTGGCGCAGGAGCGAGCTACTATTACGGGCACTGTTAGTAGCGCTACGGGGGCTGGGCCAGAGCTAGTGACCGTAACACTACACCGAGCAGCCGATTCGGTGGCAGTCAAAACGGAGTTTGCTAGTGCTACCGGCACCTTTCAGCTAGAGGCAGCCGCTGGCGAGCGCTACCTCGTGTCGGCGGTGCAGCTAGGATACCAGCGCTATTGGAGCCCCGCCCTGGTGCTGCCGGCTACGGGCGTCGTGCTGCCAGCTATCAGCCTAGTACCTAGCCAAGCTACTGTGTTAAAGGAAGTGGCCGTGGCTGGCCGCAAGCCGCTATACGAGCGCCTAGTCGACCGCACGGTGGTGAACGTGGCCGACAGTCCGCTTTCGGCAGGTGCTACTACGCTTGACATTGTGGGCCGCTCGCCCAATGTGACCGTAAGCAGCGTCAATGAGCTGGCCCTGCGCGGCCGGGCCGGCTTGCTGGTGGTGGTCGATGGCAAGCGGGTGCCCCTCACCGGCAATGACCTCGCCGAGTACCTGCGGGCGCTGCCTGCCGAGCAGGTGCAGAGCATTGAGTTGATAACGAACCCGCCCGCCAGCTACGATGCCCAGGGCGGCGCCGGTGTCATTGCCATCAACCTCAAAAAAGACCAGCGCCTAGGTACCAATGGCAGCCTGAATGCTAGCTACGGCCGTGGCCGCTATGGCAAGGCCATAGCCGGCGGCTCGCTCAACTATCGCCGCCGTAACCTGAATCTCTACGGGACCTACGCTTTCACCGACCGCCAATATTATACGCATCTCAATTTTGACCGGCGGTTTGGAGCTACCCCTACACTGCCGGCCACGCGCAGCGACCAGTATAATTACCAGTACTTAAAGCAGCTGACGCACAGCGCCAAGGTGGGGCTCGACCTGAACCTGTCGAAGCGTACGCTCCTGGGCGTGTCGGCTACCGGGCTGGCTAGCAATACTACAAACGAAACCAACGGCGACGCACTTTTTTATGGCGAGGGCAACGCGCTCATCAACCGCATTTACTCGCGGGCTGAGCAAGACGTGAGCCGGCCCAACGGGTCGGTAAATCTGAACCTACGCCATGCCTTTGCCGACTCGGCCACGGCCAGTGTCATCAGCGCCGACGCCGACTACGCCCGCTACCGCAACTCGCGCCAGCTCAAGCTGGTGACGCTGAACCAAGACCCTGCTCTAGCGCCCACCGAGCTCACTGGCGACCAGGGCAGCACGCTGTCTATCGGCACAGCCAAGGTAGACTATAGCCAGCCGCTGCCGCACCGGGCGCGCCTCGATGCGGGTGCCAAGGTGACGCAAGTAGTATCTGATAACGATATCACGTTCATCAATCGCACGGGCATCAGCCCTGCAGATTACGCCTACACGCTACTGACCGATATCTCCCAGCCCTTCACCTACCGCGAAAACGTGAACGCGGCCTACGTGAGCCTGCGAGGTGCCGTAGCTAAAACGACTGTGCAAGCTGGCCTGCGGGGCGAGCAAACCAACATTGGGGCAGACCTAGGGGATGCCACCGTGCGTGAGCAGCATTATTTTCAGCTCTTTCCTAGTGTGCTGGTGCAGCGCACGCTCAATAAGAATAATGCGCTGGCCTTAAGCGCGGCCCGGCGCATCGACCGGCCTAGCTACTCGCAGGTGAATCCATTGCGGGTGTACTTGGATGCCACCTCGTACAGCTCGGGCAACTACAACCTGATGCCTCAGACCAGCTACAATTTTGAGGTGTCGCACACCTACAAAGGCAAGTTTACTACGGCGCTGGCCTACGCTCGTGTCGACCGGCCGTTTGTCATTGCGCAACTGCCCTCGCCCGATGGGGGGCGAGTAGTAGTAAACCAATACGTAAACCTGAGTACTCAGAATTTTTATACGCTCAACCTGACCGCACCGCTGGAGCTAACCAAGGCATGGACGCTGTATGCCAACGTGCTGGCCTATTACGACCAATACCAAGGCAATCTGAATGGCACGGCGCTCGACCGGGGGCGGCTCTCGTGTAATATCACGGCCAATAACAGCTTTGTGCTACCCCACGGCTGGACGGCCGAGCTCAATGGCCTATATGAGTCGCGCAATGTGGGAGGCTTCCAGGTGATTCAGCCCCGGGGCCAGGTGGGTGCGGCTGTGCAGAAAAGCTTCTGGAACAAGCAAGGCACTCTGCGCCTGAATGCGACCGACATTTTCTATACCACTCCACTGCGCGTAACCTCGACCTACGACAACTTTACCGAAACCTTCTACCAGCGCCAGGACCTGCGCGTATTCACGGCGGCCTTCACGTATCGCTTCGGCAACAACAAAGTAGCTGCCGCTCGCAAGCGTGCCGCTGGTGCCGAAGAGGAGCTGCGTCGCGCCGCAGGCGGTCAATAAGCTCGCTCAACGCCCCAAATCATTCCCTGGCTCTGCCGGTTACTAGGGCCTATGGACTTGCTTAGGGTATCGGATATTAGCTTGGTAGAGCGCGAGGCTACGGTGGTAGCACCCATCAGCTTTAGCCAGCGCGCCCACCACAAGCTGGCCCTGGCTGGCGAAAGCGGAGCTGGCAAAAGCACGCTGCTACAAATAATAGCGGGCCTGGTGCAGCCCACTACCGGCGAAATTCGCATAGCGGGTGAGCGGGTGCGGGGGCCGCACATAGCCTTGGTGCCAGGTCATCCTGGTGTGGCCTATTTGTCACAGAAGTCCGATTTGCCACACTCCTTGCGTGTCGAGCAGGTATTGCGCTATGCCAGCAAGCGCCCCGCTGCCGAGGCTCAGGCGTTGTATGAGCTTTGCCGCATCGACCACTTACTGGCTCGCCGCACCGACCAGCTCTCGGGTGGCGAGCAGCAACGCGTGGCGTTGGCGCGGCTGCTGCTGGGCTCGCCCCGGCTGCTGCTGCTTGACGAGCCGTATTCGAACCTCGACCGCGTGCACAAGCGCCAACTGCAAGCCATCATCGAGGAAGTCGGCACGCGCCTAGGTATCACCTGCCTGCTGGTTTCACACGACGCCACTGACGTACTGCCCTGGGCCGACGAGATACTGGTGCTACGCCGAGGCCAACTGGTGCAGCAGGCCTCGCCCAAGCACATATACTACCAGCCTGCCGACGAGTACACCGCCGCTCTGTTTGGCGACTACAACCTAGTGCGCGGCGCCGACCGTCTGGCCCTAGGTCAGGCCGCGGCTCGCTATACCACCGACGCGGCGCTGCTGGTGCGGCCCGAGCAACTGGTACTGGCGGTAGGCGGCGCGGGGCTGGCGGGCACCGTGCGTGCCGTCCGGTTCTTAGGGAGCTACTACGAGCTTGAAATTCAATTGCCGGAGAATGTCGTTCGGGCGCGGGCCGGTACAGCGTCATTCGGGCCGGGCGATGCGGTACAGGTGTCGGTGGCAGCAACTGGTAGCTGGGTGCTAGGCTAACCCCGTGTGAGGCTGAGTAACCCAGCCTAGGTTAGTAGGAGGCTACCTAGTTCAGCCAAATACTCACAAAAAAAGGGCTTAGCATCTTATTTATAGATGCCAAGCCCTTTTTTATACCTGCCTAAGCAGGCCATGCGAAAGTCTACGGAGTGGTAGTGCCAGTAGTAGAACCTGTGGTGCTGCCTGTGGTCGAGCCAGTGGTAGTACCTGTGGTGGTCGAGCTAGGAACGGTGCCCGTGGTAGTCGAGCCTGCCGTAGTGCCGGTAGTGCTGGCGCCAGCTGTGGTGCCCGAGGTAGTGGTGCCCGAAGTAGTACCGTCAGTGGTGCCAGTAGTAGTGGTACCGGAGGTGCTACCTGACGTGCCCTCAGTGGTAGCGCAAGCACTCATGAAGGTAAGTGAGGCAAAAAGAGCGGCACCTACAAACAAAGAAAGCTGGTTACGTTTCATAAGCTGACAAGGAAAAATTTAAATGAAGCCCCTCTAACGAGTACATCATCAGATAAGTTGTACAGAGCCTACTTTTTTTTGTCATAAAGCTGGTTTGTACCCCTTGACCCAGTGTAGCACTCACGCACCTCAAATAACTGCTTTTAGCAATATTAAGATGCGTGAGTGTTTAGCTTATTTTGACCAGATAAAAAAATCAGCTGGGCAGGTAATTCGAGGCTTAGTCGCGCTTATTTTTTAGTGTTTGCTTGAGAGCACCTAGCTCATCGCGCAGCTTAGCTGCTTGCAAAAAGTCCAGTTCCTTGGCGGCAGCTTCCATCTGCTTTTCGGTGGTTTTGATGAGCTTTTCCAATTCGGCGCGGTTCATCATAGCCACTACGGGCTCGGCGGCCATAGCTAGGGCAGCGCCACCCTCGGCATAAGCCGTGGCGGGTGCCTGCGCCTCCACCACGCGGTAGTCGGCAAGGTCGGTTTGACCCATAATCTGAGCGTGGCTCTTGCGCACCGTTTTGGGCGTGATGCCGTGCTCCTCGTTATATGCCATTTGGGTGGCGCGGCGGCGGTTGGTCTCGTCAATGGCACGCTGCATCGAGCCCGTCATGCGGTCGGCGTAGAGGATAACCTTGCCGCGCTCGTTACGAGCGGCCCGGCCCATAGTCTGAATCAAGGAGCGCTGGTCGCGCAGAAAGCCTTCTTTATCAGCGTCCAGAATGGCCACCAAACTAACTTCTGGTAAGTCGAGGCCTTCGCGCAGCAGGTTTACCCCGATAAGCACATCGACCTCACCTAGGCGCAGGCGGCGCAGAATCTCTACCCGGTCCAGCGTTTTCACATCCGAGTGGATATACTCTACTTTGATACCTAGGCGCTCCATGTACTTGCTCAGCTCCTCGGCCATGCGTTTGGTGAGGGTCGTCACGAGCACGCGGTCGCCAGCTTTCACGCGGTTATCTACCTCGTCGAGCAGGTCGTCAATCTGATTGATGCTGGGTCGCAGGTCGATTTCGGGGTCGAGCAGGCCAGTGGGGCGGATAATCTGCTCTACCACCACACCGTTGGCCTGGGTCAGCTCGTAGTCGGCCGGCGTAGCCGACACGAATACCGCCTGCCGGTACATGCTCTCAAACTCGTTGAAGGTCAGTGGCCGGTTATCAAACGCCGAAGGCAAGCGGAAGCCGTACTCAATGAGCGCCGTCTTGCGCGAGCGGTCACCGCCCCACATGGCCCTAATCTGCGGAATAGTGGCGTGGCTCTCGTCCACCACCAGCAGGTAGTCGTCGGGGAAATAGTCGAGCAAGCAGAACGGCCGTGAGCCGGGCTCGCGGCGGTCGAAGTAACGCGAGTAGTTTTCGATGCCCGAGCAGTAGCCTAGCTCGCGTATCATTTCTAGGTCAAACTCGGTGCGCTCCTGAATGCGGCGCGCCTCCACGTCGCGGCCTTCCTTCTCGAAGTATTTGTGCTGCAATACCATGTCATCCTGGATTTCGTGGATGGCGGTGTTCAGCGTCTCCTTGCCCGTTACGAAGAGGTTGGCGGGGTAGAGTGTCATGTTCTTCTCGTCGCTGAGCTTGCGGCCGCTGGCGGGGTCGATTTTCTGAATCGCCTCAATCTCGTCGCCAAAGAAGAAAATGCGGTACGCAAAGTCGGCGTACGCCGGAAACACATCCACCGTATCGCCCTTCACCCGGAAGCTACCGCGGGTAAACTCGACCTCGGTGCGTGAGTACAAAATCTGCACGAACTGGTAGAGCAGATTATTGCGCGAGTAGCGGTGACCGGGCGCCAGAAAAATGACGTTTTTGCTGAATTCCTCAGGGTTGCCGATGCCGTAGATGCACGACACCGAAGCTACCACTACTACATCGCGCCGCCCGCTGAGTAGGGTAGAGGTGCAGTGCAGCCGTAGCTTTTCAATTTCCTCATTGATAGCCAAGTCCTTCTCAATGAAGACATCAGAGCTGGCGATGTAGGCTTCGGGCTGGTAGTAGTCGTAGTAGCTGATGTAGTACTCGACGGCGTTCTGCGGAAAGAACGCCTTAAACTCGCCGTAGAGCTGGGCGGCCAGGGTTTTGTTGTGGCACAGCACCAGGGCCGGCTTGCCGGTCTCGGCAATCACGTTGGCCATCGTGAAGGTTTTGCCTGTGCCTGTGGCACCTAGGAGTACCTGAGCCGGCTCGCCGCCGTTTACGCCCTTCACGAGCTCGGCAATGGCGCGGGGTTGGTCGCCGGTAGGTTTAAATTCAGAAGTAAGCTGGTACGTCGACATACAGGGGCAAGAACGGCCGGGAAAAGGCTAGCTAGCTTAACCCCAAATAGCAAGCTTGGGTTTCTAGGTTGGCCGAAACTCGGTGAGCTACCGCTACGCAGGCCGCACGCGCACCACAGCCGTGCGGAGCTGGCCAATATTTGCCTTTGATGGATAAGGGGTTACATTCAGTATCCGCACCCAGTAGGTTTGTTGATGGATAGTTACGCTCGCAGAATCGGTCAAATAATTTTTTTGATACCCTAGCCGGATGGTTTGCGTGGCGGCGCCATCGGCTAGGGTAATAGTTGCATCTACGTTACCAGCCGAGATGCATATTACATCGCTAGGGCAGCGTGAGTCGGTGAGGGTAGTAAGGGTAGCTTCGACACTGCCAAGGCCACCTAGGGCCAGCGTGACGGGCTGCTTGGGCACCAGCGTCACTACTTGGCCAGTTTGGATAGTGGTTTTGCCGCAGGCCAGTAGCCCACTGACTAGCAGCACCAAAAGGAAGCGGCTCATGGCGTTGAGGGTATAAGAAGAAATGCCGCCGGGAGATAAGCTGCTAAGCAAGCTAAAGCAGTCGGCTATCATGTCGTAGGTGACCACCGCTGGGTAAGGTGCCGAGTGGCACTAGCAGTCTAGCGGGCACGGCACCCGCACCGGCCGCCTGTTGGCGCCGATGTAGATGCCGCGCCGCCAGTAACGAGACCAGCGCTAGCAAGGCTACGAGTAAGCGTAGCTGGAGGGGCATAAGTTTGTTTCTGGAGAGAAGAATGGAAAACCGAGCTGCCCAAGCGGGCAGCGTGGCCTATTGCACCGGCGTTACGCCGCTGTTAAACTCAAAGCCGGCTTCTAGGCCGAAGCTGTAGGGGCGGCTTTGCTGCAAAAAGTTTTTGTCGGTATCGGAGTTGAGCGACTGCACGCCCGCTTCGACTGTGGGGCCTACGCTCACGCCCCAGCCCTTATTGGCGGGGCGATAGTGCACACCAGCTCCACCCCGCAGAAGGGTAGTGAGGCGGCGGTAAGGAGTGCCACCTGCAAAAGGCGAGTAGGAGCGAGCCGTTTCGGGGTTATTGGCTAGCTCGGTGCGCACATTGAGCAGCGCGCTCACGATGGCACCTAGGCGCCCATATAGCGAAACGCCCGATTTGATGGGATTGTCGTAGCGTAGTTCGACAGGCACGCCCGCCGAGCGGTAGCGGGACGACGAAGTTTGCAGTGGGCGAGGAGCTGAGTTGCTGTAGTTTAAGGCATCCATCCGAACGCCATCGAACCCCAACGAGGTGGCCGAGGTAGCGTTCTGCTGTGCTACTTCCAGCCCCGTGCTGAGCGACCAATGCCCGCCCAGCCAGCGCGTGGCGCGCAGGCTCAGGCGCTGGCCTAAGCCTGCCCGTAGGTTGGTCCGGTACTCAGCTGCTGCCGACCGGCCGAAAGCCGAGAGACTAGGTAAGGAGCCCGAATTAGTAATGCTGTTAGCTAGCGGGAGAGGGCTAGTGCTAGGATTGGCAAAATCAGTATTGGGGTTGAAGGCGGTGGCTGCATACTCGGCCCCAAACCGCCACCGCCGAAGCTCAGTAGCCGGCAAGAAATTGGTCTCGACAGCGGTAAGCGTGGCTGGTAGTCCGGCAGTTGGCAGGGCCAACTGCGCCAATTTGCCATCAAGTATGGCTTCGCCCTGCTGGCTAGCTACAAGGCCAGCGTCAGAGAAAGTCGTAGCTGGGTCGAGAGCCGCGGCTGTAGTGTAGGGTGTGCCTGCCGATTGACCTAGCGGAGGGGTAGTGCTCGGAAACGCGGCAAGCGAAGGAGTAGCAGTAGAACCAATAGGCTGGGTGGTAGAATAAGAAAAAGGAGTAGCTGCTGGGGTGGCCACCCCCCCGCTGTGGCGCGAGGTCATGGTAGCGCGGTAGGCATAGGTAGCAAGGGTAGGGGTAGCCGAGTGCCCTAGGGTAGCAGCCGAGAAGGCTTGTGAGCTGGTACTTGCTGCGCGCGGGTAGTGGCTTGCTGTAGCACTTGCCACAGCATCTTCTGAGGCACGCGAGGTTCCTGCTAGCCAAGCGCTGGATGGAGCTGACTGAGTAGCCGTTTCCGTTGCTTGCCTAGAGGCGCCTACCAAACCGATAGTAGCTCGGGACTGAGGGGCCGTCGTAGCTGCGGTAGCTACTTGAGCGGCATAGGTTGAATTGGTAGCCCGGGCAAGGTTGGGAGAAGCGGGCTGCTGGCTGTGCCACCAGCCCCCACCCGCTAGCGCCGCCAGCAGCAAGCTAGCCGCCATGCCCCAGCGGTGTACAAGTAGGCGGCGGCGGTATTTTTCATTCTCGGCTAGCAGCAGGCTGTTGTCAATTTGGTCCCACACCAGCGGGCGCGGGGGCACGGCGGCCGCCTCGCTCTCGAGCAAGTGGTGGCGAAATAACTCTTCTAAGCTGCCCTTGGGAGGCGATTGCGAATCCATACTACTAAGTAATTAAGATAGAGGCCGCGCCGGCGGAGTCAGGCGCGCTAATTTAGTTTGGAGGACGACCCGGGCGCGGGAATATTGTGATTTGCTGGTGCCCTCCGAGATATGGAGCAGCTCCCCGATTTCCTTATGCGTGTAGCCCTCTATAGCGTAGAGGTTAAACACTAATCGGTAGCGAGGAGCCAACTCCTGCACTACGGCCAACAGTTCGCCGTAGGCATAGTTGCTAAACGTAAATTCTTCGCTGGCGAGCGTCTCAGGATAGTCACCATCGCTTACGGCCACCAGGGGCGCATTGCGGCGGTGCTGGCGCAGAGCCGCATTTATCATCACGCGCCGTATCCAGAACTCCAGCGGGCACTCGCGGCGAAAGCTCCCTAGGGTACGGAATACCGTCAGAAAGCCTTCTTGCAGCACGTCCTCGGCTTCGAAGGTGGTCTGGGCGTAGCGCAGGCACACAGCCATCATACGCGCCGCGTACTTATCGTACAGCTGCTTTTGCGCCAGTTGCCGGCCTTGCAGGCAGCCGTCAATCAGCTCCTCTTCGGTAGGCGCGGCGTGCGTCACCGAGCGGCTGGCCGTGAGCCCGGTGGGCCGGGCTGGCGGGTCTTGGCCAAACGTAGCGGGCCAGGCGGCAGTACTCATGCCTGGGTCCGGGCGGGGCCGGCTGGTAATCCGTGCAACATAGACAATGCGAAGTATGAAAACTTTCCTGAGTCGAGAGCTACCTAGCCTCACCGCTTCACTACCTCAAGAGGCCCAATAGCTACCTAGCGTTGCACAGATAGGTAGGAAAAATAGTGCATTAAAATTAACAATCAGTTTATCAACTCTATGTGAATGGATATGCTTGCCAAACAAAACGGTGTTGGTACATGATATGTATGTACATCAATTATTGATTACCTTTGGTCCCGATGTAACGCTAACCTCTGTTAGCCGTTCTAACGGCTCAGTTTCTCTTTTTCTCCCAACCCCATTTACTTCTTTTTATGAAGACGCTCGTGTTGTTTTATTCCACGTATGGCCACGTATGGAAGCTGGCCGAGGCCATTGCTGAAGGTGCCCGCGAAATAGCTGGCAACGAAGTAATAGTGAAGCGCGTGCCCGAAACGTTACCTAAGGAAGTTTTAGATAAAACCGGAGCTACCGGAGCGCAGCAAGCCTTCGCGCACGTGCCCGTTGTGACCCCCGACGAGCTAAAGGACTACGATGCCATCATCTTTGGCACACCCACGCGCTATGGCAACCTCTGCGGCCAGATGCAGTCGTTTATGGATAGCACGGGGGGCCTGTGGGCTACTGGTGCGCTGGTAGGCAAGGTAGGCGGCGCTTTTGTGAGCACGGCCACGCAGCACGGCGGCCAGGAAGAAACCTTGCGCAATTTCCACACCGAGCTGCTACACCACGGCTTTATTATCGTGGGCCTGCCCTACGCTTGGCAGGGGCAAATGGGCCACGAAGTAGTAACTGGCGGTACGCCTTATGGTGCTAGCACTGTAGCCGGTGGCCAGGGCGAGCGCCAGCCTAGCGCTAACGAGCTCGAAGGCGCCCGCTTCCAGGGCCGCCACACAGCCGAGATTGCCAAAAAAGTGTCAGGCAACTAAGCTGCCTTAGCACAAAAAAGGAGACGGTCGAACGCTACAGTTTAGTAGTGTTCGACCGTCTCCTTTTTTATGCTAGAGGCCATTCCAGATAGCCCAGGCAGCTTCGGCTTGTCGCTCTAGCATATCGAAGCCGTTCTTGGTATGAGCCCCAGCCTCTCGGCCTTTTTGCAAGAATAACGTCTCGCGAGGATTATACACCAAGTCGTAGAGGTAGTGCTGCGGAGTGAGCGCTGCGTAGGGCAAAGGTGGGCAGGTAGCTACGTCAGGATACGTACCTAGGGGAGTTGTATTGATAAGTAACGGATGAGCCGCTAGCACATCTGGCGTCAGTTCGGCGTAGGTGAGGTGAGGCCCTAGGGCATCGCGCGATACGAGCCAGTAAGGGATACCTAGCTCGCGTAGGGCTACGCCTACCGCCTTGGCCGCGCCACCTGTGCCTAGTACCAGTGCGCGGGCCTCAGGGCCCCGCTCAGGGTAAAAAGGACGCAACGACTCGCGAAACCCTACATAGTCGGTATTGTGGCCAATGAGGCTGCCATCGGCCCGCAGTTCAATGACATTGACAGCCCCAACCAGCGCGGCCGACGAGGCTACATCGGTCAGATAAGGCCAAATCTGTTCCTTATAGGGAATGGTAACATTAAGGCCAGCCAAGTCGGGGTGCTTGGCCAGTAGGTCTGGCAACTCGTGGGGCGAGGCCAGCTCAAAAAGCTCATAGCGACAGTCTTCCAGACCTAGCCGATAGAACTTCTGAGTGAAATACGTTTGCGAAAAAGAGTGCGAGAGCGACCGGCCAATGAGCCCAAACGTGCGCATAGGTTCTGTAGATTAGGAGTGCGAAGAACAACCGCTAGGTTACGCTTTTGCCAGCTTGCTACGCAAAAACTGCCACAGGGGGGGCAGCACAGAGAAGAGCACAATGCCGTAGATGACAAACGTAAAGTTGTTTTTGACCCACGGAATAGAACCTAAGAAGTAGCCGGCCAGCGTAAGCGACACCACCCACAATACGGCACCCGCAATGCTATACGAGGCAAAATGCCGGTACGTCATGGTGCCCACCCCTGCCACAAAAGGCGCAAACGTGCGCACGATGGGCACGAAGCGCGCCATGATAATCGTCTGCCCACCATGCTTGGCATAGAAAGCCTGTGTTTGCTCTAGGTACTTACGCTTCAAAAGCTTAAAGTCTTCGCGAAACACACGAGGCCCTAGGTAGTCGCCAATAAAGTAATTAAGATTATCACCTAGGAAGGCGGCCGCCAGCAGCAGCGGAATAAGGTAAAAGATATTTAGTAGGGGGTGGCCCGTGCTAGGGTTGGGCTGGGCAGCCAGCGCCCCGGCCACAAATAGCAGCGAGTCACCGGGCAGAAAGGGGAAAATAACCACACCTGTTTCCGTGAAAATGATAAGAAACAGAATCAGGTACGTGAGGTTGCCGTAGTCGTGCACCACATTGACGAGTGTCTTGTCGAGGTGCAGAATAAGGTCTAGAAAATGCTTGATGAGCTCCATGCGAAGAGAAAAAATGACCTTGCAAAGAAAGCGGTTAGCGTAGCAGCAACGGCGCACGACCAACTTATTAGCAGAAGTTAGGTGATGTCGCCGCCGCGAATCGCAGCAAGCTTGTCATGCTCCTTGCTTCCTTATTGGCGGTCTGCACACTGCTGCCAGCATAAAAGGTTGCCATCAAGCTGTTCAGCAGTCGTTGTTAAGAACTAATTTTTAACATTTTCCCAAAAATTATTTCTCTGCTTATCTATAGCATTATGCTAAGTGAGCTATAAGGTATTTAAATAAGCTTGGTATTGCTTAAATACTAATGCTTCACTGCGCCATCAGATTGGACAATAGCACTTATGCTTTTGGGAAAAGCAAATTCAACTGCAAACGATGCATTTCGCGCTTGGTATATGCTTTAGCATTTTAGCTAATGCCTTGATTTTTTGAGAGCCACGCGAAACGCTGAGTGCCAAACCAGGGGCTGAAGTCATTGCGTGAAAATGGATTGTTTGGCTCTTTTTTTGTAAAAAAAATCACTTGCCAACACAATCAGAATGCCTTTCTCGAGGTATTTAAGCAGAACAGTAAAACTCATTAAAAAAAACTAAAAAAAAGCACCACCTTTCTTTTTGCCCTCGTATAAGGCCACGATTCGCCCTATTGGGAGGGTCTTCCCTTTTATAGGTAAACGAACTTACCCCTAACAGTATGACAACTATTACTCTGCAAAAAAAGCGAAAACCCAATTTCGGGTATCGCACCACTGTGCTTAAGGCATTCTTGCCGCTGCTGGCATTTATCGCAAGTCTTGCTTCTTGGCAATCGGCGCAGGCACAAGGCACCGACTTCTACAACGACGCTATTACGATTACTAAGCAGCCAGTAGGAGCGACAAGCAGCTCTACGGTTGGATATAGAGGCGTATACTTTGATGGTGACGCACCTTTTGACAGCTACGCGGACTTAGGTAATGCAAACACTGGAGTTAGCAATCCGGACCTAGGGGCCTATGATTTTAATAGCAGTGCACTGACGATTACCAGTGGCTCTATAGTAGCAGAACCCCGTACCAGCAGACTCGGTACGTTCACCATCACTGCCGCACGGTTGTTGTATCGGGTTTATCTAAAGAATACTACTTCTGCTCTTCCACCATTTACAACCGTTGCTCTATCTAACTCGGGTCCTTATACAAGCGCTGGAACCCTATACCAGGCTAACCCAATAGCCAATGGTAATTTGCTGAATGGACTAAGCGTATCGGGGCGATATATACTAGAGGTAGTGTTTCAGACTAGCACTCGTAGCTCTCGTGGTGCCACTGGTGTAGATGCTGACCCCAGCGGTGCATCCTATCAAGCCGAATTTAATTTTACAGCACCCCCAGCACCTACCCTCCTAGGTACGGCTGTTTACATTACGCCTTACTCGGCGGCTGGCAATGCGCAACCGCGCATCACCTATACCGTGAATTCTGCGGCCACCCCTGCGTTTGAAGGTGCTAACCTTGGCAACACCACCTACGACCTCAATACTGGCCTCCTGCTTTTGAACGGTGGTGCAGCAATTACCACCGAAGCCGGTGCACGCACTATTACCAGTGCCACCATGTATTACCGGGTGCGCCAGCAAGGACAGGGTGGAGGCTCTTACACTGCTATTAACTTAGCTCAGAATGGTAATGTGAGTAACGACGGCACGCGTAATTTCTCGCTTACTAGTAGGACTATAAACTTGATTAGCAGCGCTACTGTGGCGGGCAGCTACAGCGTGGATATCTATTACGAAGCAGGTGTTACGGATAATAGAGACCCTGCTAACCCAGTAGCCACTACTCTTTCGGACCGCAATTCTCAGTCGCCTTATACAGCGAGCTTCAACGTAACGGGTAATCCAGTCCCATCTACTGTATGGACGGGCGGCCTCAACGACAACTGGTTTGATGATGCTAACTGGACCAACAACGTGCCAACTACTGGGACCAATGTGGTAATTGCCAACCTAGGCACCAACACATCCAACCCATACCCCCGTATTCTCTGCAACACTACTTACACCTACGTTAACCCTACTACTAACGTGTCTACGGTTGTGAATAACACCGGGAAGACAATAGCAGTAGCCCGTAACCTAACGATGTCTGGTAATAGCCAGGCTGACCGCTCTATCCTGAGCTTAGTTATCGGTACCCTAAATGTTAGTGGTGATTTTGATAACCGGTACGCTAGTTTCATAGCCAGTGCCGGCACCACAATTGCCTTCAACGGTACTAACCAGAGTATCTCGGGTGGCACTTTTGCGAACGTATTCATTAGCGGCGGTGGCGTAAAGTCGTCGCAGGGCGTCATGAACGTGTCAGGCGATATCACCTTTGGTGAGGGCTTGCTGGTGACGGACATTACACAACCAACTACATCAGTTGTGAACCTAGGTGACCGCGCAGCTATTAACAACAACGTAGGTGCACGCCTGCTAAATGAGCGAGACGGTTCCTATTTACAGGGCTTCGTAACTATTTCGCACCGTAACGTCACTGCTGGGACCGAAGACCTGTTCGGAAATATTGGCCTAGGGCTGAACTTCTATTCTAACCCCGGTGAGATATTGATAACTCGCAATACGGCGCAGGCTTATAGCCCCGGTAATGGTGCTGCCAGTGGCGTGCGTCGCATCTTTGAGGTAACGCAGTCGCAGGCTAACACGAGTGGTGCCCTCAAGGCCGACATGCGCTTTCTCTATCTCGATAGCGAAACCAAGAACCTCGGCCCAGCCGGTAACATCAACATTGATGAAAATGACCTAGTTGTGTTTGCCTCGGTTAACGAAGGAAATACGTTCAATAACTTAGGTGGTACTCCAGACCCTGACAACAATGTAGTATCGCTCAGCGGTACGACCAGCTTCGCAGTACCAACCACTAGATTCACCCTAGGTGACAAAACGAATCCGCTACCGGTTGAACTGGTTGCTTTCGATGCTAAGCGCTCGGGCGCAACTACTCTAGTTACGTGGCAGACTGCTAGCGAGAAGAACAGCGCCGGTTTTGAAGTAGAAGTGGCTACCGATGGCGTGAAGTTCCGCAAGCTCGCATTCGTGGCCAGCAAATCGGCTAATAGCACTACCGCATCTAGCTATAGCTATACCGATACCGAAGCTGGTAAGACTGGTGTTCGCTACTACCGCTTGCGTCAAGTAGACATAGATGGTCAGTATTCTTTCTCGCCTACACGTGCCGTAAGCTTCGCTGGTGCAACCAATACCTCTGTGGCTTCGCTCAACAGCTATCCTAGCCCCTTCACCAGCCGCGACCAAGCTGCTCTCGTGCTACAAGCTCCTACTGCTGGCACTGCCCAGTTGCAGCTCAGCGACCTAATGGGCCGCACTATCGTAAACCGCGCTATTACAACAGTAGCCGGTATCTCCGAAATTGCCGTGCCAAACGCCAGCGAATTGGCTGCTGGTACCTACCTAGTGAAAGTGACTTTTGCTACCGGAGAGGTTAAAACGCTTCGCATCCAAAAGCACTAGTAGTTTACCAGCTCATCCATAAAAAAGGCCTAGCTCGCACGAGCTAGGCCTTTTTTATGGATGAGTAAAAACAAAAGCTCAATTAGCCACGTGGCATTGAGGTACCCGGTTTGCTGGTTTTAGCTTCAGGCTTAAACATAGGGTCTACCGCATCCATATCAAGGAAATGGGAGAATGTGTCGCCCCGTAGCCCTAGGCGAATAGTTTCGAGGCTTACAATTTCGTTAGGCGCAATATTGCCAAGGTTTACGTTGGCCCCAAGCAGCTTAATGAACCATACTTGCTGTGCTTTCTGCGGTGCTTCCCAAATGATACGCTCCGATGGAATCTTGGTCAGAATTTCTTCTACCAAGCCCGAGCGTACCTCTCCGGTGCTTCTAAATAGGCCTACGTTGCCGCCTTCGCGGGCTTCGCCAATGACTTTTATGGCACCAGCATCAAGCTCGGCTTGCATCTGCGAAATCCACTTATAGGGCGGAATGATTTTCTCCGCATCCTTCGAGCCTACTTCGCTCAGCACCTTTACCGACTTGCTTAGCTCGCGAATGAACTCACATTTGCGGTCGTGCGGCAGGTCGAGGCTGCCATCCGATACCTCAGCGTACTCTAGGCCAAAGGTGTCGAGTAGACGGCGGTAATCATCAAATTGATTACGAATAATGAAGGCTTCGAATAGTGTGCCGCCTAGGTACACTGGCAAGCCAGCGGCCCGGTACGCATCAATTTTCCGCTGTAGGTTGGGTACTACGTAGGAGGTTGCCCAGCCTAGCTTCACGATATCGGTATAAGGTGCCCCCACCTCCAGAAAATCTTCCACTTCCCGAATGCTTAGGCCTTTGTCCATCATCATGGTAAAGCCTTGCTCGCGGGGCTTCTGCGTGCGTTCGGGTAGCTGCGAAAGGGAGTAATTCATTAAGTAAGCAAGTGATAAGTAGAATGATAAAAAGTAAGAGTGAGGCTACTCGCGCAACGCTCAGTCGCTACTCCTTAAAAAGCAAAAAGCCGTCCGCTTGTTAAGCGAACGGCTACAAAAGTAAGTTGCCTAGAAAGTTCAGGCTTCACGGGTCAGCTTATTACTTCCTAAACTGGTCGATGAGCCGCCGCAGAGCAGGTTGTTGCTCTAGCTCCGGAAAATAGTCGAATAAGAGCGTGTGCTGCTCATAGTTGAGCGTAAGGGCCGTTTCTAATTCTTGGTACGCCTCGCGCAAGCGACCCGAGGCCAGCAGATATGCGCAAAACATATAGTGAAAATGTGCCTCGTGCGGGTGCAGCTCTACTGCGTGGCTTATCAGGTCAATAGCCTCGTTGTAGTGCCCTTGCTCATAGAGTATGGCGCTCCAGCTAACCCAGCCAGTAGCGTCTTCTGGGGCTACTTCAGTGGCTTTCTCATAGGCTTCGAGGGCGCTTACCACATTGCCAACTTGGTTTTCGGCAGCACCTAGGGCCGACCAGTACTCTCCACTTTCTCCATAAAGCTCTACCGCTTTGCGGAAGAAATGGATAGCTTCAAAGGGGCGCTCCTGCTCTTGCAACAATACTCCCTGTCCAAACCACGCTTCGTCCATCTCAGGGTTGATTTCTAGCGCCTTGCGGTAGTATTGACGGGCAAGGTCCCATTCGCGCAGCTTCTCGTAGCATTCGCCGATATTGCACAGGGCCTCATCGGTGGGCTCACCAGCCGGGTGGCTAAGCTCAAACTCAGTAATAGCACGCTGATACTGTTGCTGGCACACGTGGGTATCAGCTAGCCAGTGGTGCGCGTCATAAAAGTCAGCATCAATAACAATGGCATAGTCGAAAGCCGCAGCAGCTTGCTCATACTTTTCTAGGCGGTAGTAATACTGACCTAGGTTGTACCAAGCAACCGCCGAATACGGGTCATCGTCGGTGAAACGCTGGAAGAAGTCTTCGTGCTCGGGTAGCCGGTTGCTAGCCTCTAGGCAGTTAAGCAACTCCTGTACCGTAGTTTCGTTGTCCGGGTGCAGGCGCAGACTGTGCTTATAGTGGCGTGCTGCGCTCTTGTACTTCTGCCAGCTTTGATACGCAAGGCCTAGGTTAAAATGAATATCTTCCCGGTCAGGATTTTGCGCTAGTGCCGCTTGGAAAAACCGAACGGCCTCCTCAAACTCACCCCGCTGCGTGGCAATAATACCACGGGTTACAGCCACATCCGCATTATCAGGGTCAAGGCTAGCTACACTAGAAATCTGCCGCTCGGCTTCAATATAATCGCCTCGCATCGCCGAAATCTGGGCCCGGTCAATGAGTAGCTCTGTGGAGAAAGGATATTGGCTTAGAGCTACCTCACAGGCTTGCTGAGCTTTGTCGAAAGCCGCGGAGGTCACATAGTAATCAATAATAATTTCAAACTCTTCCAGGTCAAAAAAGGCGGCTTCATCATGAGCTACCATACGCTCGTAGCGGCGCACGGTACTCTGAGCTGCCCGGGGGTCATCAAATGATTCGTTCATGCGCATAAAATCACGAATTAGTGCGAACTGAGTAGCAAACTAACTGCCTATGGCTAGGTAGCAAAAACAGGCAATAACTAGGCCGGACCGAGTTAGAGACCCCTTTATACGTTCCCCGGCTATAAAAGCGTAGCTACGTCGCGATTCGCTAAGATACAACCGTCTGGGGGCTAGTCCGGTTCGTTTTGAGCCCTTCTGTAGCCCAAGCTATTGTTTCGCCAAGTGGCCGAAAGCCTAAGCCAGTGGCTAGCTGTACTTTGCTCGCATCGTAGTAGATGCGCTGCCGCCCGGCTCGAGCGGTATCGCGGGTAATAAGGGGGCGGGCACCCGTCAAAATGGCTCGCCCGTGCTCCAAACGCCATATTATTTCGGCCGCCCAATCGGGAACGGCGACCGTGGGCGGACGGCGACCAAACGCCGCTGCTGTATCCTGTAGAAAGTCGCCTAATGGGTAAGCGCCTCCATTCAAAATATAGCGCTCAGTAGTAGGCAGGGGAGGTGTATCTAGCACTAAATGCACCAAATGTGCCACTACATCGCGCACGTCCACAAAGTTGAGTAGGCCCTTCGTGTAAAAGCGGTGCTCGTCGTAGGCGTACCGTAGCAGGCGTGTGCTGCTACGTTGCCAGTCACCAGGACCTAGCACTACTGAAGGGTTGACAATGACAGCGGCTAAGCCCTCAGCCGCCCCTCGCCACACTTCTAGCTCGCCAAGGTATTTGCTGGTGGCATAAGCTGGATGGCTGGCTCCTAGGTCCCATGTTGCCTTCTCAGTCACTACCTGCCTCAATGCTACCGGTTGCTCCCCAGTAGGCTCAGCAGGTAGACCTAGGGCAGCCACCGACGATACGTAGCCTAGACGAATATTAGGCCGAGTCAAGCATGCATCAACAATAGCGGCTGTGCCTTCCACATTAGTTTGAAGCAGCGCATCCTCGTCTTGAGGAGCGTAAGAAACCAGCCCAGCGCAATGAAATACGTGCGTTACTTCTGGCGAGATAGCCGATGTTAGTAGCGTAGCGTCCAAAATATCGCCCTGTACCCATTCTACTTCCGGAAAGGCTTCCGTTGGAGCGGTACCCCGGTGCAAGGCTCGTATTCTCAGTCCTCTTGCTTGTAACGCCCGTAACAAAAATGAGCCGATAAGACCAGTTGCTCCGGTAACAAAAATCATCGGCTAAAAAGCTAGTTAGCTAGCTTATAAGGTGGTATTAAGAAGCGGTAAAGCTAGTAGCTTACGGAAGTGCGCAGAGTTAACTGTTTTCTTGGCAAGCGCAGCAGTATGGCGCAGGTGGTGCGTGTCGGTACCCACAAAATCAACCAAGCCTTCATCTATTAATTGCTCGGCCACGTGACGGGCAGTGGAAGAGTAGTATCCAGCTAGCGAATTGAGATTCAACTGCAAAAGCACCCCATACTCCTGCCGTATCTTCCGAAGCTCGGCAAAGCGGCCATAATAATACGTATACCGTTCAGGATGAGCCAATACTGGTTGATAACCAGCCGCCTTTAACTCAAAAATAGTAGCTTGCAGGTTGAAGGGTTCGTTCATATAAGAAGTTTCGAAAAGCACGTAGCGCTTTTCTCCTCCAAAGCTTAATAGTTCAGAACCCTCAGCTAGTTTCTGACCTAGCCACTCGTCTAGGTAGTACTCGGCAGCACACTCCAACGTCATGTCATCTAGGCCGGCAGCAATGGTTGCTGCTTGCAGTTCAGCTAAGGCCGCTCGGATACCTTGTGGAGTATTCTTATAAAAATCCCCCATGATATGAGGGGTCATAATCAGCTTGCGAAAGCCCAGGCTACGGAGCTCTCGTAGCAGTTCTAAACTGTCGGCTACTGTTTCGGCACCATCATCAAGGCCCGGCAACAGATGCGAATGCATATCGACTTGTAAACTCGCTAACGGGCTAACTATATTATAAGTAGAGTCGGTAGTGATAGTCCTACCAAATAAACGCTGCCAAAAACTGGCCATTAGTTATTGAATATTAGATTTCTAGCTAAAAAAACTTTTGATTTTTTGGCCTAATGTTGGAGGCTGAATAGATTCCTCATAGTAACCCATACCATAGCCGGTTTGGCTGCTACCATATCCGTATCCATAGCCGTATCCATAGCCATAACCATAAGCACCTTGAGCTTTTGCATCATTGAGCACCGTGCACATTTTGGTAAACTGGTTGCTGCTCATCAAGCGATTCAGGTTTTTCAGAAAGGCTTTACGTGAGTAATTAGCTCTGACTATATAAATCGGTACATCGGCTTTACGCATGATGAGAATACCGTCCGTTACCAATCCTACAGGTGGCGTGTCGATAAGAATGACATCATAGCTTCGGTGTAACTCGACCAGCATTTGGTCGAAACGCGGATTCAAGATAAGCTCCGACGGATTAGGAGGGGTAGGCCCAGCTGAAATAAAATCCAACGACTCAATCGCAGTATGCTGAATGCACTCCGCTAAGGTGTGGCGTTCTATAAGTAGCGTACTAATACCTCGCACATTATCAGCATCGAATGCTAGATTAACCTTGGGCTTGCGCATATCCAAGTCTAGGATAATAACTCGCTGGCCAGATAAAGCAATAATGCCGCCAAGATTTACCGCAACGAACGTCTTTCCCTCCCCCGAAATAGTGGAGGTTACTGAGATGATGCGTTTTTTATTAGAAGGGCTAATAAAATCAAGATTGGTACGAATAGAGCGAATAGCCTCAGACACAGATGCTTTGGGGTTTTTATCTACTACAAGTCGCGATACTTCTAACTTTTCTTTGTCATATGTAGGAATAACACCCAATACAGCAGCTTTAGTCCCTCGCTCTAATTCTGCAATACCAGTTACAGTATTGTGCATTAAATAGCGAGTAGCAATCAGCCCTAAGCCCAGTATCAATCCACTAGCTAGCCCGATAGCATATACGAGTAGTCGTACAGGTGTGATAGGTTCACTGGGTGGCGAGGCTGGAGATAGAATCTGAAATTCAGGAGTAGTGCCCGCCTGCTGAATGCTAAAGTCCATCTTCTTGTCAACCATCCGCTGGTAAGTAGATGCGTACAGGCTAAGTGGTCGTTCTAGGCGCGCTTGCTCGGTTACCTTCTCAGGCATAGCCAATAGCTTGTTATTGAGTTGCGCATCTTGCTGGTCAAGGCGAGCTAATTGTTTTTGAAACAATTGCAGGTCTTGTTGAAGTTGCCGTTGCAGCAAGTCGCGCGTATCACGAATGACGGCCTGATTGCGTTGAACTGCAAACGTTTTATCAGTCTGCGATTTAAGGGTTAGACGTAAGTTTCGTTGTTGGCTATCTAATTGGTCTAATAAACCTACTAACACTGGGTCTTCCAATTCAGTTAGTCCTGGTAGGTTGTCAGCGACAGTCTCGTCATCATTACGAGTAAGTTGGTCGCGGCTCATTAAACGGCTTATGTCGTTTAGGAGACGCAGCTTCTCTTGCAATTCTCGACGAGCTTCTTGCTGCTTTTCTAAGCTTTCCTTAATCGACGCCATATCACCTTTGACGTCGTATGTCTTATTGCGCCGTACAAATTCTTTCTGCGCCTCTTCAGCAGCTCGCCATCGCCTATCATTATCCGCAATAATTTGGTCAATAAACTTTAACGATAGAGCACTGCTCTGCTTTTTACGGTCTAGCTTCTCTTGTAGGTAAACCGTATCAATATTGTTGATAATATGAGCCGCTTTCTCAGGGTTATTATCAGTAAAGGAAATCTGAATTGTGTTAGCACTTGGGTTGATAACAGCTACATCCAGATTTCTGTCAAGATAGCCGCTAACAGCTCCATCATTCAAAATAACAAAATGGTACTGTGGGTCATCTCCAACGGGAAGCGTGCGCCCAGGCACTGCATCCAAAAGCAACTGCATGCCTGGAAATGCTGCCCATTGTCCTACTGTATAGGAGCCAGTAAGTATTTTATTACCTACTTTAATACTTATCTGGTATTTATTATCTGCTAAAAAATTTACTAAAAACTTATGATTATATAACTCAGGGTTAGTCACCTTGTAACTTATATGGAAGGGGGAATTATTATATAATTCGGCCTCAAGTACAGTGCCTTGTACATAATAGTTGACGTCTAATGATAACCGGTCTTTTAGGTTTTTATAGGTAAGGTTAGACTTAATGAGTTCAACCTCACCGGCAAGTTGATTACTGGTATTGAGGCCACCCTCACCTTTTGCTGCCGCACCAAACCCAAGATTATCAGCTTCTGAGCGCTCATCGAGCTTTAAGATAGAGGCCGCTTTATACACTGGTTTGGTATAACGAAGAAATAGCCAAGAAGCTGTGAAGCCTAAGGCAAGCAATAGTAGCACCCACACTAAGCTGCGTCGAGCAACTAGCACCAGTGTATTAAGGTCTAGTCCTCCACCAGAATCTTCTTGGTCAGCTACTGATGTTGGGCCAGCGGTAGGCGGAAGCTGACCAGCTGTCTCGCCGGTAGCCTTCCGAATCAACTCTTCTAGTTCCGCGTTTTCACTTACTGCCATAAATTATATAGTCAATGTTAATACTAGTAGAGGTCGGTTGCTAATCTATTAGTTCTGACGTGAGATAGTAATAATTGTGAAGATTATGCTTATAGTGCTAAGAAAGGTAGCTGCTGCGGTGAATACTGGTCCAGCATCTGCTAGACCATCTAAGAGAGGGCGCCGGACTGGTTCTATATATATGATATCATTAGGTTCCATCTGCAGGTTAGCTCGTCGCATACCAGCAATTGTACTCAAATCAATCTGTTCAATCTGGGGATTCTTCAAATCACCTCTAATGATTCGTATGTTGGAGGTTTTACCACCATATCTGTATACTCCACCAGCCCCGCCACCACCGTTGCCATCTATTCCACCTGCTAACGCTAACACCTCCAAGAGATTCATATTATCATTAGATAAAGGCACTACTACTCCACCAGGAGAGCCTAGGATAATGACACGATTGTTCGTGACCCTAGTTTGAATGAATGTGTCTCGATAATAAGGCGTAAACAATACTTGTAAAGTACTATCAGCTTGGTGTAGCGTGAGTCCGCTCAATTGCGTTTGTCCAATAATGGGTACAGCTACCGTACCATTTGCTTGTACCAGTAGCTCTAGGCCTGAGCTACCATTAGCACCTGTGCGCGACGTCTGTAGCCCAGAGCGGCCCTGCTGGGCCGAAGAAGCACCACGCGGAGATAAACTAGGTATTTGCCCAGCAGGCGAACCAAGTTGAAGCTCACCATTTGGGTCGATAATGCGCTCGCCCTTATTAGTATAAACTCGTATATCTAAAAAATCATTAGGCTGAATACGATAGTTTTGGTCAGTGCGATTGACTGCTACCCGTAATTTTGCTGTGTCTATACGGTTTCCTTTCTCGTCTGTGAGTCGAAATAATACGCGCTGGTTATAGTAACGATTAGAAGCGCAGGAAGCGAGTAGAAGGAGAACCGGCACGCTTAGCAGCAGGCGGCGCAATATCGCAGTGTAGGCAAAGGGAGAATCCAAAGGATATAGCCAAGATAGAAAGTGAGGCCCAGCAGTTCTATTTCCAGAATGAACGCTGGCTAAAAGGTCTCAAAAGTAACCTATCCGTTGTAGGCTTTCCAATTTTGGGCCTGCAAACCGATAGCCTATGTCATTAGTTCCGGCGCTGAACTGGTACTTTTGATTGATTAGCGCTACAGGAAACCAGTTTTGCTTCGGTAGCGTCCTGTTCTTATTCTCACCCCACCCACCCACATTTTTTTATGGAAGCTACCGTAGCGACCGAAAACCAGGCAATGATTGCGCAAATGGTGCGTGATTTTGGCCAGCAGCACATCAAACCGCATATGATGCGCTGGGACGAAACCCAAGAGTTTCCTCGCGACACGTTTCGCCAGCTCGGCGAGCTTGGCCTGATGGGTGTGCTCGTGCCACAGGAATACGGTGGCTCTGGATTTGGATATCAGGAATACGTTACAGCCATTGCTGAATTGTCCAAGATAGATGGCAGCATTGGCTTGAGTATGGCGGCGCATAATTCGTTATGCACAGGACACATCTTGCAGCATGCTTCAGAAGAGCAGAAGCATAAATACTTGCCTCGTCTGGCTTCGGGCGAGTGGATAGGAGCCTGGGGCCTAACAGAGCCTAATACAGGGTCTGATGCTGGCAATATGCGTACTACGGCTGTACTTGATACTAGCGGGACACACTACGTCTTAAACGGTGCCAAGAACTTTATCACCCATGGTCGTAGTGGGGAGGTTGCTGTTGTTATCGCGCGTACTGGCGAGGTGGGCGATTCGCATGGCATGACAGCCTTTATTGTGGAGCGAGGCACACTCGGCTTTGCTGGAGGGCGCAAGGAAGACAAACTCGGAATGCGAGCCTCTGAAACAACCGAGCTTATTTTTACTGACTGTCTTGTACCAGTAGAAAATGTGATTGGTAACGTTGGTGAAGGCTTCGTGCAATCGCTTAAGGTGCTCGATGGCGGACGTATTAGCATTGCCGCGCTGAGCCTAGGTATTGCCCAAGGAGCGTATGAAGCGGCACTACACTATTCAAAAGAGCGGCAGCAGTTCAACCAGCCCATCAGCAATTTTCAAGGTATTGCCTTTAAACTGGCGGATATGGCAACTGAGATTGAGGCTGCTAGCTTGCTCACTTACCAAGCAGCGGAGTTAAAAGACCAGGGTAAGAACGTAAATCGCGAATCAGCTATGGCAAAGCTTTACGCCTCAGAAGTGGCTGTGCGTGTAGCTAATGAAGGCGTCCAAATATTTGGTGGCTACGGTTACACAAAAGACTATCCAGCTGAGAAATACTATCGCGATGCTAAACTTTGCACTATTGGCGAGGGGACCAGCGAGATTCAGAAGCTGGTTATTGCCCGGACGCTGCTGAAATAGCTACCTAGAATGCCAACTTTTGAGTAGACCAGCCGTGTAAGAGCGGGCTGATAAACTACTAGATTTCAAAAGAATCGGTATAAGCTGGATAATCCGAAAATCTCTGATTATCTTTGCGGCCCGTTTGCCCTGAAAAGACTCCTCATCTCTCGATATGATTATCGTTCAAATCAAAGACAACGAAACCGTTGACCGTGCGCTGAAGCGCTTCAAGAAGAAATTCGAACGCACTGGTGTGCTGAAAGAACTGCGTCGCCGTACGTTCTTCCAAAAGCCCAGCATCACTAAGCGTAAGCTGAAGCAGAAGGCTGTTTACAAGCTTGCTACGTACGGTACCGAAAACGAATAGCCAATAGGCTTTTGTTTTTGTGGCTTTGAAAAGCCCCAGCTCTCGCTATCTAGCAAGAGCTGGGGCTTTTCGTGTTTGTTAGCCAAGGCGTGCTTATTGCTTAGTATCTTGCCATTGCCATCTGATACGAGGGTGAGCTAGCAGCAAACTAATGGACGAGTTTTTAGATTTTTTGCGCTATGAAAAGCGCTTCAGCCCACATACTGTCACGTCTTATCAAACCGATTTGACACAGTTTGTAAGCTACCTACAAGCAGAATACGACTTGACTGAACCAGCTCAGGCCACGCACCCGCTCATTCGCGGCTGGGTAGTGAGCTTGATGGGACAGAGTCTTGACTCGCGTACGGTTAATCGGAAAGTGGCTTGCTTACGCTCCTACTATAAGTTTTTGCTACGGTTGCATCGCATCGAGGCTAATCCCATGCTGCGTATCAAGGCTCCAAAAATGGCTAAGAAGCTTCCCGAGTTTGTGCCTGAAGAGTCGTTAAACCGATTACTCAACTCGTTTGAGTTTGAAGCGACTTTTGCCGGCGCCCGAGACCAACTAGTACTAGAGATGCTTTACGGCACAGGCATTCGTCTCTCCGAACTTCTAGGTGTCACCGAAGCCGATATAGATGCCGCCGCTCGCACAGTTCGCGTAACAGGTAAGGGTAATAAGCAGCGGCTGGTACCGCTGAACCCGTCGCTGCTACTGGTGCTGGATAAGTATAGTGTAGCGCGCACGCTAGAGTTTGGACCTAGCCCTGTTAGTAGCGCCTTGCTTCGCACCGACAAAGGAGAGGCTTTATATGAGAAATTGGTGTACCGCACCGTTAAGAAATATCTAAGCCAGATATCAACTTCAGCCGCGCATCAGCACCCGCATGCACTGCGGCACGCCTTTGCTACTCACCTACTTGGCAAGGGCGCCGACCTCAACGCCATTAAAGAATTGCTAGGGCATGCTAGCTTAGCGGCTACGCAGGTGTACACACACTTGTCCGTCGACCGCCTAAAATCCGTATTTGAACAGGCTCACCCCAGAGCTTAAGGATTTACGTTTCCCACTCAACTTCTTTTGCCCATGAAAGTGCAAGTGCAATCGGTGCATTTCGATGCCGACCAAAAACTGCTCGACTTTATTCAGCAACGTCTTAATAAGCTCGACCACTTCTACGACCGTATTACCGACGGAGAAGTCATTCTGCGCCTCAACAATAAGGATGGGGTATCTAATAAAACTGTCGAAATAAAGCTGATGGTGCCGGGCAGCACCCTTTTCAGCCAAGAAGATGCAGCGTCTTTTGAGGCTGCTGCTGATGCAGCGGTAGAGGCGCTTAAGCGGCAGATTTCGAAATACAAGGAAAAGCACTTGAACCTGCACTAATAACGATTGTCCACTTAGGTGGCTCAGCGATAATAAAAAAGCCCCAGCAATACTTGATTGTTGGGGCTTTTTAATGCCTCTCTAGGTGCTTATAGATTAAAAGCAGCCTTGATGCGGTCGACGTAATCTAGCTTCTCCCACGTGAAGGTTTCAAAGGTTTTCTCCTCACCATCCTTCATCTTCACGGTTACGGTGCCGGGCTGACGGCCCATATGGCCATAAGCAGCCGTTTGGCCAAAAATGGGATTGCGTAAACCAAAGCGCTCCACAATGGCATAGGGGCGCAAGTCGAATAGCTCGTTTACCTTCTCAGCAATCTCGCCATCAGTAAGAATCTGACCAGTGGCGTTTTTAGCCTTCGTTGTGTTGTAGGTAGTTACGTAGAGGCCCACCGGCTTTGCTACACCAATAGCATAAGCTACTTGTACCAGCACTTGGTCGGCTACACCAGCTGCCACTAAGTTTTTAGCAATGTGCCGTGCGGCATAAGCAGCCGAGCGGTCTACCTTACTCGAATCTTTGCCCGAGAAGGCTCCACCCCCGTGAGCACCTTTGCCTCCATAGGTGTCCACGATGATTTTGCGGCCGGTAAGACCCGAATCGCCGTGCGGTCCGCCAATAACAAACTTACCGGTCGGGTTAATATGGTGGATAATGCTGTCAGTGAACAGCGCTTGAATATCAGCGCTCAGACTAGCTTTCACCCGTGGGATGAGGATAGATTTGATATCCTCCGAAATCTTAACCAGCATAGCGGCTTCCGACGGATCGAAGTCATCGTGCTGGGTGCTCACCACAATGGTATCGATAGCCTCGGGGCGGTGGTCATCTGAATAGCGAATGGTTACCTGGCTCTTAGCGTCGGGGCGCAGATACGTCATTTCCTTGCCTTCCTTGCGGATGTCAGACAGCACTTGCAGCAAGCGGTGCGACACATCGAGCGCGAGCGGCATGTAGTTATCCGTCTCGTTAGTGGCATAGCCAAACATCATACCCTGGTCACCTGCACCTTGCTCCTCAGGAGCCTGGCGAACTACACCTTGGTTAATATCGGGTGACTGCTCGTGGAGGGCCGATAAAATGCCGCAGCTCTCAGCCTCAAATTTGTACTCGGCCTTGGTATAGCCAATGCGGCGGATAACATCGCGAGCGACAGTTTGCACATCGACATAAGCCGACGACTTCACTTCGCCTGCAACTACCACTAAGCCGGTAGTTACCATCGTTTCGCAGGCTACCTTAGCGGCGGGGTCCTGGCGCAAAAAGTCGTCGAGGATAGCATCAGAAATCTGGTCGGCAACTTTATCGGGGTGGCCTTCCGAAACCGATTCGGAAGTGAACAGATAGGGCATAGGAGAGGATTATTCAAACAAAAGACCGCCCGCCCAGCCGGACATAGGCGCGGGTGGGCGGGCGACAAAGCTACTCAAGAATTGCAACCAAATTTTGAATAGCTTATAAAAGGCCGATTCAGTTGCACCTGACTAACTGATTTATGCAATGGGAATAGGTGCCTTTTCGCATACCAACACAACCAAGCGGCCTCGCAGGTCAGTGGTAGCAAAAAGGTAGATGTCGCCGCCTTCCCGAATACCCGTGCGTCGTCTGAAATCGGCTACCGACTCAGGGAAGTTGCGCGTAGTGACGTGGGCGCGGGCTTCCGGCCCTAGGTGACTTTTTAACGTATTTCCATCGGCTTTCTCGACAGCTATGATGCGAAAAATGCGACCCGGAAAGTCCGCCCTCAACTCGCAGTTGGTATAGAGGTGGCTATGCTGATGCAGCTTGAGCAGTTCGAAAGCCGAGCCAATACTTTTAAAGGCGCCCGCTTTAAGAATGGCAGCGTTGGGCTCGTATAGATACTGTTGGGCTTCGGCGTAGCGCGGTATGGCGCGGGCCTCGCGAGCGCGGTTTAGCCGGAACTCCTGCTGGCTGCCGTTGCGGCGCAAGTTTACAGCTAGGCGCTCGGGGTCAACTGCAGGCTCTGCCCCAAGCTCATACAGCACCTCCTTCACTTCATTGTCGATGGCTAGTACCCAAAGGCGGCGCACATGCTTGAGTTCTTGAATCGCTAGCTCGATGTCGAGCATAGGCGAGGTCTTGAGCAAAATGCGCGGTGCATGTCGTAACAGCAGCGGCATTAGCTTAGGCACATCGGGCTCGCAGTCGGCTAGGCGGAAGGTCTTACCGCCGCGCTGGTCGCGCCGGGCTGGGTCAAGATATAGCCAGTCGAAAGTGGCTTCGCTGCTTTTGAGAAAGGAGACTGCGTCGGCTGCGTGCACAGTAGCATTCTCGATAGAGAGCTGTGCAAAGTTGTAGGCCACAACTTGAGCCAAGCGTGGGTCACGCTCTACGTAGTCTACCTGGGCTACTACTGCCGCAAAATGCGCAGTATCGGCTCCGAAGCCTCCAGTAAGGTCGGCTAAACGGGCGGCACCAGCTACCAAGGCAGCTTTGAAGGCAGCAGTTCGCTCGGAAGAAGCTTGCTCAACCGACAGCGCAGGCGGGAAAATCAGGTCTTGATTATCGGCCCAAGTGGGCAACTTAACACGCGCTTTTTGGCGTGCCTGAATCTGCCGCACCAATTCAGGAACCGGAAGGTGCGGATGGCGACGAGCCTGCAAGGCCAGGTGAGCGGGGTCATCATGCAGGTGGGCGGCCACGTAGCGCCGGGCCGCCTCAGGTAAAGGAAACTCCATTGTGCCTTCCTTAACGCAAAAACTAGAAGACTGGTGCACTACCTAGGCCTACAATTGCCACCGAAGCGCTAACAGAGGTGCGCCTTGTGCTGTACTGGCTACCCCTAGGCCGGCTGGCCGCAGACGAGGCCATAGAGAGCCACGCCGCCCAGCAGGTAGGTCACTATTGTAGTTATCTACTGCTTGCTTCAGGTATTCATTAGTATGGCGGTTGATAAATAACGTAGCTACCAAGCTTACCACGGCCGCACCTGCTGCTACTTGCTGTGTAGTAGTAAAATACTGAGGTTCATCTTCTCGGAATACCTGAGAAGCGTATACTATTACCGAGCCTACAAGTAGCCCTTTATCAATTAGGTATAACCTCTTCTGACGGCTGTAGCTATTAAGCTCTGCTACGGCTGTTGGGCTGCTACTGAGGTAGGGGCGCAGCTTCTGACCAAAAAAACCCGCGCTCTGATAATTATCTTCTCCAGTTTTGCCAGGGGGCAGAAAGAAGAAGCGCGATTGGGGGCCATAGCGGCCACGCTCTAGGTCCTCTGGCGAAAGCCGAATGGTGGCCGGAGCAGCTTGCTGCGCACGCGCTAGCTGGGCACTCAGGCCATTGCAAATAATAGCCATCACTACTAGTGTGAGCCAATGAGTTGCGCGCTTCCCAAAAAGAGTTCTTACCTTCATAACGTACAAAGATAAGGCCGGCATTCCGCCAACAAAGTCCTATCTTTGTGGTTAGAACGCTATAACTCTAATTTGCCTAGCATCATGGTGGAAACTAAGTCCACGACGTACGTCCCCTACAAAGTAAAAGACCTGAGCCTAGCGGAGTGGGGCCGCAAGGAAATTCGCTTGGCCGAAGCCGAAATGCCTGGCTTGATGTCGTTGCGTGCCGAGTTTGGCCCTAGCAAGCCCCTAAAGGGTGCTCGTGTTGCTGGCTGCTTACACATGACCATCCAGACTGCTGTACTCATCGAAACGCTCATTGAGCTAGGTGCTGAGGTTACGTGGTCGTCGTGCAACATCTTCTCGACCCAGGACCATGCTGCAGCTGCTATTGCTGCCGCTGGCATTCCGGTGTATGCCTGGAAAGGCATGAACGAGGAAGAGTTTAACTGGTGCATCGAGCAGACGCTGTTCTTCGGAGAGGAGCGCCAGCCGCTCAACATGATTCTCGACGACGGCGGCGACCTCACCAATATGGTTCTGGACCAGTTTCCTGAGATGGCCGCAGGCATCAAAGGCTGCTCGGAAGAAACTACAACTGGTGTGCTTCGTCTCATCGAGCGTGTGAAGAATGGCTCGCTGCCTTTCCCGGCGTTCAACATCAACGACTCGGTAACCAAGTCGAAGTTTGACAACAAGTATGGCTGCAAAGAGTCGGCCGTAGACGCCATCCGCCGCGCTACCGATGTAATGATGGCTGGCAAAGTGGCTGTAGTAGCTGGCTATGGTGACGTAGGAAAGGGTACTGCCGCTTCGTTGCGTGGTGCTGGCGCTCGCGTTATCGTCACCGAAATCGACCCCATCTGCGCCCTCCAAGCCGCTATGGACAGCTATGAGGTGAAGAAGATGGAGAACGCTATTCCGCGTGCTGACATTGTTATCACCACTACTGGCAACTGCGACATCATCCGCGAAGAGCATTTCCGTGCCCTCAAGGATAAAGCAATTGTCTGCAACATTGGCCACTTCGACGATGAAATCGATATGGCGTGGTTGAATAAGAACTACGGCCACACTAAAGACACGGTGAAGCCGCAGGTTGATATCTATAATATCGACGGCAAAGAGGTTATCATCCTGGCCGAAGGCCGCTTGGTGAACCTAGGTTGCGCTACCGGCCACCCTTCGTTCGTAATGTCGAACTCGTTCACCAACCAGACCCTAGCCCAGCTAGAGCTATGGCAGCACGCCGACCAGTACGAAAACCAAGTGTACACCCTGCCCAAGCATCTTGATGAGAAAGTAGCTCGCCTGCACCTCGCCAAAATTGGGGTAGAGCTTGATGAGCTGACGCCTAAGCAGGCTGACTACATCAAGGTGCCAGTGGAAGGCCCGTTCAAATCAGACCTGTACCGCTACTAAGCCGTTGCATCTTCGCATCGCTTATAGAAAAGCCCAGCCATTCAGTGGCTGGGCTTTTCTTTTATGTAGTATTTATTGCAGCCTAAGCAATGGATGGTTTTGGCTTCCTATGGTAGCGCAACTTGCTTCTATCATGCTGCTGTCAATAATAGGTTGGCGCCCAGCGCTAGGTAAAACTATACCTAGGAAACTAGTCGAGAAACTTCGTAGTAGTCAATTGCTCACTCAATTCCCAGAGTCGACGATTATTAGCAGCAGTATTGAAGCTGCTCTTCACAGGCTCAGGTTTCTTTTTGCTGAAGAAACCACCACTAACGGCGCCTATTTTGGCGTCGGTAGCTAGGAAGATACTGGTTTGTGCCCCCTTCTCGGGCGAAAGCATGAAAGGCCGCGCTAGGCTAAGTGCTGCCCCAACGATACCGCCAGTCTGCTGCCCGTAGCCAGTTGCTACTGCCCCGGGATGCAGGCAGTTGGTTGTTATATTGGTAATGCCGTGGGCACGCAAGCGTGCGGCAAGCTCCTGCGTGAACATAATGTTCCAGAGCTTAGTATTGCCATACTCCCATACGGCACTGTAGCTCTGTTCTGATTGCAAGTCATCGAGCGTAGGCTTGGAAAAGCGGTAGGCCATCGACGCTACGTTGACGATGCGAGCAGCGGGGCTTTTCTGCAACAAGTCAAAAAGTAGGCTAGTGAGCAAGAAAGGCCCTAGGTGATTAGTAGCTAGTGTCATCTCGTAGCCATCGGCCGATAGCTCCCGTTCAGCCCCGAACATTAAGCCCGCATTATTTATCAGCACATCGAGGTGCGGGTACTTGGCTTGAATTTGGGCAGCTACATCGCGCACTTGCTGCAACACTGATAGGTCGGCCAGCATTATGTCTACCCGCTCATTACCAGTAGCAGCAATAATGGCTTGCTGCGTGCGCTGAGCTTTTTGCTCGTTGCGCGCCAAAATGATGATGTGGGCTCCCTGCTGGGCCAGTTCACGGGCTGTAACCTCACCAATGCCAGAAGTGGCGCCAGTCACGAGAATGATTTTGTCTTGTAAGTCAGGCATAAAACAGAAGAATAGAGTGTGATTATACGCAGGCTCTACCTACTTGACGCAAATGTCACTTACTTATTTTACTGCGGCTGTGCTGGCGGTAGCTGTTAGCGTCAAGGCGTGGCAAGGCGGTTAGGTATTGCTTCACGTACTTGTTTTTCGGGAAGAAGCGCATCGTACGTTGTCCAAAGTAGCGACACAGCGCTGAGTTGCGCAGGTTGGCAAAACATTCAGTTTGGTACTGTAAAATTTGCTCGCGCAATAGGGCATTTTGAGCAGCGGCATCAGGCATAGTCTGCAAAGCTGCTGCCGCCCGCGAGAGGTTATAAGAAGCCGCAGCCCACTGCTGGGCATCAAGCTGCAGCGTAGCTAATTTGAAATAGGCCTCTAGAAAAGGTATATACACCGTAACTGTATAGGCACTTTCGCGCCCATAATTATCAAGTAGCGCAATGAGGCGCTGATACACTAGGTAACTCTGTTCCCTAGTATTGTTGTCCCGATATAGGGCGCGGGCGTAGCAGTAAAGTACGGTTGGGTCGGCTGGTTCGAGCTTGGCTACTTCGGCCACGGCAGCTACGGCGTCGGTAAGCCGCCCGTCAGTATAGGCGCGCTCTGATTCAGCTACTTCGATGGGATGCGGTACGGCTACTACCAAGGGTGGCCGTTGGCTAGGCGGCAGCACGCTCGCGGGTGCTCCTGCCAAATCTGTGCCTGTAAAGTCGGTGTCCTTCAACGGCTGGTCGTCTCCTACGTAGTGAAAGTTATGCTTAGTAGCCGGAAAAGCGGTATCGTCCTTGGCTTGGTATGATTGGGCATAGCATAGACTCGGCAGCACCAGCGCAAGCAATAGTAACGTTGTTTTCATGCCGGAATATATTGTGCGAAGCGCACGCTAGCGGCAACCACCTAGCTTTGCAGTTGCTATGCCTGCGCTCTCCGTCGTTATCATCACCTTCAATGAAGAAGCCAATATTGCTCGCTGCTTAGCAGCACTGGGCAACGTGGCCGACGAGGTGCTAGTAGTCGATTCCTTCTCTACCGATAGCACCGTCGAAATCTGCCGCCAGCACGGGGCTCGTGTAGTGCAAAACGCCTTTGCGGGCTATGTAGAGCAGAAAAACTTTGCTACCGACCAAGCGCGCTTCGACCATGTGCTCCAGCTCGATGCGGATGAAGTGCTTACCGAGGAGCTACGCCAGAGTATCCGCGAGGCCAAGCAAAATTGGCAGCACGCGGCCTACTCGCTGGCCCGCCTTACTAACTATTGTGGCAGCTGGGTGCGCCACGGCGGCTGGTACCCTGACCGTAAGCTGCGACTCTACGACCGGCGCCTAGGTCGCTGGCAGGGCCTACTCTTGCACGAGCGCTACGAGGTGCAGCCCGGCCAAAGCACTAGTCATCTCCGTGGCGATGCCCTGCATTATTCCTATCACTCAATTGCGCAGCATGTTAGCCAGCTCAACAAGTTCACCAGCATCACGGCACAAGAACTAGCGTTGCGAGGCAAAACGCGCATTACCTTGTTTCATCTAGTGCTGAAGCCACTCTGGAAATTTGTACATGGCTACGTATTTCGGCTAGGGTTTCTAGATGGCTTTGCGGGACTGAGCATTGCTGCCATCTCGGCCGCCGGTGTATTTCTGAAATTTGCCAAGCTAAAAACCCGCACCCAAGACGCACCTACGCCATGAGCCAGACCTTCCTCGTCTCGCGCACCGATGCTATTGGCGACGTAGTGCTAACTCTGCCGGTGTGCGGTGTGCTCAAGCAACTGCACCCTAGCTGCCGGGTGGTGCTCATTGGACGCAGCTATACCGCGGCTGTAGCCGCAGCCTGCCCTTGGGTCGATGATTTTGTAGAACTGCGCCCAGAGTCATCGGTAGCAGCACTAGCGGCTCAGCTACGCGACTTCGCCGCCGCAGCCATCATCCATGTTTTTCCGAATAAGCTGGTGGCTAATGCAGCGAAGCAGGCGCGTATTCCCATCCGTATAGGCACCCGAAACCGGCTGTTTCATTGGCTTACCTGCAACCGGCTAGTGGCTCTCAGTCGCCGGCACTCGCCGCTGCACGAGTCCCAACTCAATTTGCAGTTATTACAGCCACTGGGCTACACCCAGCTGCTACCACTGCCTGTTGTGGCCGAGCTAGTACAGCTAGCGCCTGTCGTGCCGTTGCAGCCTAGCACTCAGCAGTTGCTCGATGCACGGCAGCCGGGCCAACTCAATGTGGTGTTGCACCCGCGCAGTCGGGGCAGCGCTCGCGAGTGGGGCTTACCCCACTTTGGGCAGCTGGCACGCTTACTTCACGCAGCAGGTCACCGAGTTTTCGTTACTGGCACAGCGGACGAAGGAGCCGAGTTAGCGGCTGCTAATTGGCTTCAGGAGTATAAGCCATATTTGGCTGCTGACCTGACTGGCGAATTCGCGCTGCCCGAATTTATCGCTTTCATTGCAGTGGCCGATGGGCTAGTAGCTGGTAGCACCGGGCCATTACACCTAGCTGCTGCGTTGGGCCGCCACGCACTTGGGCTATATCCACCCATCCGGCCCATGCACCCAGGGCGCTGGGCTCCCCTAGGTCGCCATGCATACTACTTCGTATTCGACCGCCCCAACTGCCAAGACTGTCGTACGCAGCCTGCCCAGTGTACTTGCATTAAGGCTATCGCAGCAGAGGCAGTAGCTGCCCGTGTAGCCAGTTGGCTGCCCCTGCCCGTGCTCCAGTAGCTAGCGTTGGCACACCCTAGGTAGAGTTGGCGGGTATGATTTCGGTAGGTAGAGCTAGGAATGCGCAACCCGTAGGGCGTTAAAATCCGTACCTACGGCAGTTTGTGCTTGTCTCAGGCAATACCCTACTTGTTGATTTTGCTGTTGGAGCTACTGATTGGCCACGAGCTGTCTAGGTTTTACAGTGGATTACGAGTGGCGGTAAGACGCAAAATTTGCGTTTGCCTGCCGATTAGCCTTTGCCTACTAGCGTTATTTTTGCCCGGCGCCGGGCTGTTTTTACAAGCAATCGGCTTCTATCATTCTGCCCAACACACCTACCATGAGCGACTCTCCCGAACGGGTTAAGCTGAGTAAAGAGGAAAAGGACCGCCGCTTTCAGGCCGAACTGATGCCGGTACTCGACCCGCTCTACAACTTCGCCTACCGCCTCACCCTTGATGAGGACGACGCCAACGACCTCGTACAGGAGACCTATCTCAAGGCCTACCGCTTTTTCGAGTACTTCGAGCCTGGCACCAATGCCAAGGCGTGGCTCTTTCGCATTCTGAAAAACTCGTTTATCAACGATTTTCGGAAAAAAAGTAAGCAGCCTGCTAAGGTTGACTACAGCGAAGTAGAAGGATATTATAACCCCGATGAGGTTGAAGGCGATGCCGAAACCGGAGCTTCTTCTTCCGACTTGCGTCAGCAGTCAACCCGTGACCTTATCGGCGATGAAGTAGCTAGTGCTTTGAATTCGCTACCTGTTGATTTTCGGACAGTTATAATTCTGTGTGACCTCGAAGGTTTTACCTACGAGGAAATGGCGAAAGTGCTGGATATTCCTATCGGTACGGTGCGTTCGCGCCTGCACCGAGCACGTAATTTCCTCAAGGAGAAGCTTGAAAAATACGCGTCCTCGATGGGCTATGGGAACGAAGCCGTAGATGATGCCGTTGATGCCGCCGACAAGGACGAAGACGATGAGTAAGTCTGCGGCCGTATTTTTCACCTTCTAACCCCCTCTCTCGACCCTCATGGAAGCTACCGCTACTACAACCAATCTGTTGGCCCCCCTTGCCGCTACCCCCGACAACGGCGCCGACTGCGAACGCGTGAATATTGTACTGGACCAGCTTTTGGAGGGCCGGATGCTCGCCGAAGAAGATGAGGATTACCTTATCGACCACGCCGAAGACTGCTCGCCATGCTTCGAGGATATTAAGAAGCAACGTGTATTTGTGAGCTTTCTGAAGCAGAAAGTCAACACCAAAGCTGCCCCGTCGACCCTGCCGCATGCTATCATGGCGCGCTTGCAAGCCGAAATGGCCTAGCTTTGCGGCCCTATGCAGGGCAAAATCATTGTATTCTCGGCACCCTCTGGGGCCGGCAAAACGACTATTGTGCATCGACTCATGCAGTTGATGCCGGAACTCAGCTTTTCTATTTCGGCCTGTACCCGCGACCGCCGGGGCCGGGCCGAAGTAAATGGCAAAGACTACCATTTTATTTCGGTAGATGAGTTCCAGGAAAAAATCCGTCACGACGAATTCGTCGAATGGGAGGAAGTGTACGAAGGTGCGTTCTATGGTACGCTCAAGTCAGAAATAGAGCGTATCTGGTCTCTAGGTAAGCACGCTATTCTCGACGTTGATGTAAAGGGCGGACTTAGTATCAAGGAATTCTATAAGGACCGGGCACTAGGTATTTTTGTGCGGCCACCTTCCATTGAAGCCTTGGCACAACGCCTTACAGCTCGGGCTACCGATTCTACCTCTAGTATCTCTTCGCGGGTATACAAGGCTACCTTTGAATTAGCTTTCGAGGATAAGTTTGACGAGGTTGTGGTCAACGACGACCTAGAAGAAGCTGTAGCGCAGGCTGAGAGCCTCGTACGCAGTTTTATCTCGGCCGCTCCTGAAGCTGTATGAGTCACCCTGGTGCATCGAAGCGGATAGGCTTATTATTTGGCTCTTTTAATCCAGTACATACTGGACATCTTATTCTAGCTGAATATCTTGCTACCCGTACCGACCTAAGTGAAGTGTGGCTTGTGATATCGCCACAGAGCCCCTTCAAGGTAGGAGAGGGGATGCTACCTGACACTGAGCGCTTAGCACTGCTTCACATCGCTTTGGCTGGTAACGAACACTTGCGCGCCGAAGATATTGAGCTTGGCTTACCTCGCCCCAGTTACACTATTGCAACACTCGATGCTTTACGAGCATGCTATCCCACGCACGATTTTGTATTGCTGATGGGAGCTGATAACCTCGCGGGGTTACCGCGCTGGCGCGCCGCTGACCGGCTAATACAAGAAATTGACTTGTATATATATCCAAGGCCAGGCTCAGCGTTGCTCGACCTAGCAAGCTTCCCGCGCGCAAAGGTTGTACAAGCGCCCTTGCTAGACATTTCGGCTACATTCATTCGCGCCAGTATTCGAGCTCGACAAAGTATCCGCTACTTAGTGCCACTAAAAGTAGAGGAGGAAATTTTAGCTCAGAAGTATTACCACTAAAAAAGGGAGCGGCTCTGTACAGAGCCGCTCCCTTTTTTAATGGGATGCAAGTGAACCTACCTCAAACGGTCATTATTTCTGACTCCTTTTTAGCGAGTAGCTTATCCACCTCCACAATGTGAGCGTCGGTGTATTTCTGCACTTTGCCTTCGGCATCTTTTACCGCATCTTCGGCGGCGCCGTCCTTCTGCAGCTTGCGCAAAGCTTCGTTCACATCCTTGCGGATAGCCCGCACGCGTACTTTACCAGCTTCCGATTCGTTTTTAGCCTGTTTCACGAGGTCGCGGCGGCGCTCCTCGGTCATGGGTGGAATATTGAGGCGTACTCCATCAGCATCTGACATAGGGTTAAGACCTAGGTCACTATTCTTGATGGCTTTCACAATTTCGCCCACCATGTTTTTCTCCCAAGGCTTGATGTGCAGCGAGCGCGCATCGGGGGCCGATACGTTGGCCACCTGTGATAGCGGGGTAGGGGTACCGTAGTAGTCCACCTTCAAGCTGTCTAGCATCGCTGGGGAGGCTTTGCCAGCCCGGATGCGAGCCATCTCCACACTTACGTGTGCAACAGCCTTGCCCATCGATTCCTCAGCGTCGTTCAGGTAAAATTGAATTTCTTCGTCCATTTGCTGGAAAGTTGAGTTTTAAAGTTGGCTAGTGAGTGCCTAATAACTAAAAGGAAGCGAGCAAAATTCGCACCTTACTAGTCAAAATGCTACAGCTTATTACCTAGCGTTCGCTTTTGCCACTGCTGTTTACAAGTGTACCTAGCGGCTCGCCGCCTAGCAAGCGCTCTAGGTTGCCCTCCGTATTCATATCAAATACGATGATAGGCAAGTTATTCTCTTTGCAAAGTGTGAAGGCCGTCATGTCCATGACATTCAGATTCTTCTCTATCACTTCGTCAAACGAAATCTCGTTAAACTTACTAGCATTAGGGTCCTTCTCGGGGTCGGCAGTATAGATGCCGTCCACGCGCGTGCCCTTTAGCACTACGTCGGCTTCTATTTCAATGGCGCGTAGCGAAGCAGCCGAGTCAGTAGTGAAATAAGGCGAGCCGATGCCGGCGCCGAAAATAACCACACGGCCTTTCTCTAGGTGTCGTACTGCCCGCCGGCGGATATAAGGCTCACACACTTGCTGGATATTGAGGCCCGAAAGCAGGCGGGTGCTCACGTCTATTTTCTCAAGGGCGCTTTGCAATGCCATTGAGTTGATGACTGTAGCTAGCATCCCCATGTAGTCGCCTTGCACTCGGTCAAGGCCAAAAGCTGCTGCTTGTACTCCCCGGAAAATATTGCCTCCTCCTATCACGACGGCTACCTGCACTCCCTTTGCGGCGACAGTTTTAATCTCGGTGGCGTATTGCATGAGGCGTTCCGCGTCGATGCCGTACTGCTGCTGGCCCATCAGGGCCTCGCCGCTGAGCTTAAGTAAAATTCGTTGGTAAGTCAAAGCAGAAGAAGTTGTTATGTCTTTAATGATAAGTCTGGCTATTTGAAAAGGCGGCATGAGGCTTTTAAACCCCGCTAAGCACTAACGTCTGGCACATTAGCAGTGCTAGATACTAGCATGTACCTAGGTGAATTGTACTAGCACTTGTCCCTTAGTCACGTTAGCACGCAAGTCTACACGGATACTGCCTATTACCCCATCAGCAGGTGCTTTTAAGATGTTTTCCATCTTCATTGCCTCTAGCACCAACAGTGGGTCACCCTTCTGTACCGCTTGGCCGGGCTGCACCCGAATGTCGACGATAAGACCAGGCATAGGAGCTTTTAACTCGTTAACCTTAATCGCCGTGGCGCTACTCAGGCCCATGCGGTCTAGCAGCTGGTCAAATCGGTCTTTAGCCTGTAGCTCGACACGCTGCCCGTTGAGTCGCAGTACAAACGTTTTGGTTTCGTAGTCGGCATGTAGCAGCTCGGCATTATATGATTTGCCTTGGTGCAGCACATGGTAGCAACCGCCGCCTAGGGCAACAATATCCCAGGCAAAAGGCTGGCCGTTAAGAGTAATGGAATCGGTGGCTCGGAAGTCCACCTCCCAGCCATGGGCCGGGCCAATGCTTAGTTGGAGCATATAGGAACCGGCCATGTAAGCCGAAGCGGGGTTAAAGGTAAGTTAAATCGCTGTTTCGTGCGGAACTTGCTACCGCGTTCCCGCCCTAGCTATTTATATGAGACATACGTTTAGTGTTAATTTTCTGTGGCTTTGCCTAGTGAGTTTCACGGTAGTTGGCCAAGCAACTGGTAGTAAAAGCAAAACATCTGGTAAGGCTGATAAGAAGAACACGACTGCTAGCACGGAGGTAGCGCCTAGCGCTGCTAGTATCACGGTGCCATCATGGCTACCGCCCGAAACGCCAGTACACCTAGCAGCCCCCTTGCTTAGCGACATTATCAACACGAAGCTCGATGTGCGTTTTGATTGGGCTAAGCAATACCTCCTCGGCACGGCCGTACTAACGCTACGCCCACATTTCTACCCCCAGAGCCACGTAGTGCTAGATGCGAAAGGCTTTGACATCAAAACTGTGCAATTGGTAGGAGAAAAAGCCGATAAGAGCTTGACTTACAAGTACGACAAGGCTCAGCTTACTATCACACTCGACCGACCCTACACCCGCGACCAAACGTATCAAGTACGTATCGCCTACGTAGCAAAACCTAATGAATTGCCCCAGGGCGGTGGTAGCGCCGCTATTACTTCGGACAAGGGCTTGTACTTTATCAACCCCTTAGGACTAGACCCTAAAAAGCCACGCCAAATCTGGACACAAGGCGAGACCCAGGCCAATTCATGTTGGTTTCCGACCATCGACCATCCCAACCAGCGGATGACCCAAGAGATTTCGATGACAGTCGATAATCGCTATAAAACCCTATCAAACGGGTTGCTCAGTGCCTCGCGTAAAAATGCCGATGGCACTCGCACCGATACGTGGCGGCAGACCCTAGCCGCTGCCCCCTACCTCACCATGATGGCTGTGGGCGATTTTGCTGTGGTATCTGACACCTGGCGAGGCAAAGCTGTCGATTACTACGTCGAGCCTCAATATAAGAACACTGCGAAAGCTGTGTTCGGCCATACCCCCGAGATGATGGAGTTCTACTCCAAGCGCCTAGGGATTGACTTTCCGTGGGAGAAATATGCCCAAATAGCAGTACGCGACTATGTAAGCGGTGCCATGGAAAATACGACGGCTACCGTACACGGTAACACTATACAAGCTACCAGTCGTGAGCTACTCGATGCCCAGTATGAGGGTGCTGAGTCTACCATTACGCACGAGCTTTTTCACCATTGGTTCGGAGACCTAGTTACTTGTGAGTCGTGGAGCAACCTTCCCCTAAACGAAAGCTTTGCTAATTATGCACAGTACCTATGGGCTGAACACAAGTATGGAGCTGACCAAGCGGCCTTGGTGCAGCAACACGACCTAGCAGCGTACCTAGAAGAGGCTAATGACAAACGCGAGCCGCTCATCCGCTACCATTATGCCAGCCAGGAAGACATGTTCGACCGCCACTCATATGAGAAAGGTGGTAGAGTACTGCACATGCTTCGCAAGTATATAGGCGACGATGCCTTTTTCACAGCTCTCAATCACTACCTAGCCAAGAACAAGTACACAGCGGTTGAAATCAGCAAGCTGCGTACAGCTTTTGAAGAAACTACTGGCGAAGACCTAACCTGGTTTTTTGACCAGTGGTTTATGCAGCGTGGACACCCCGAATTGAAGGTTAGCCATACCTATACCAATGGCCAGGTATTGCTGCGCGTGCAGCAAACGCAGGATACGCTATTTCAGCCAATCTATCGTCTACCCCTCACGGTGACTATTTGGCAAAAAGAAAAGGCTATCGACCACCGCATCACGGTTACTAAGACTGACCAAACTTTCTCTTTCCTAGCAGCCGACCGTCCGAGCTTAGTAAAGTTTGACAGTGAGTCTCAGCTACTGGCTCAAATAGACGAAGACCGCACTGCAGATGAGCTTATATTCCAGTTCTATCATGCTCGTAATTATTTGCAGCGTTACGAGCCCCTAGAGCTGTTGCATAATAAGGCTGCCGACGTAGGGGTTAGCGGTATGTATCGCAATGCCTTACAGGATAATTTCTATGCCATTCGCCGTACTGCGCTTGACCACTTGCGTGCTTACCGTGGCTCCTCGCCAACGGCAGTACGCAGTGAAATTCAGCACTTCGCAACTGCTGACCCCAATAGCGCTGTGCGTGCACAAGCTATAACTACTTTGTCATCTTTTGCCGGAGAAAACTACGCTAGTATTTACCAAGCTGGCTTGCGTGATAGCTCTTACCTGGTGGAAGCTGCAGCAGTGGCCGCCATTGCTAAGTCACCCACCCCAACATCTTATCAACAAATAGCGGCGCTCGAAAACACCAGTAGCTCGGCTCTACTGATAGCTATTGCCGATTTTTATGCCAAAAGCGGTAATATTGAGCAATACGGGTGGTTTTTGCGACGTCTTCCTGATGTCAGCGACATAGACCTCTACACGTATCTACAGTCGTTTGGCGAATTCATGGTCCGCATGCCCGTTATCGAACGCGAAAAAGGGGTGAAAGCGCTTGAGGTCTTGGCTCGCACACATCCGCAGTACTTCGTCCGTCTTGGGGCATACAAGGGATTGCTTACACTGGTGCTTAGTACCCCAAGTCTTAAAGAAATATTGCGAGATATCCGGAATAACGAGAAAGATGAGCGTCTCAAGGCGTATTACGGTTTGATTTAATTATCAATGCATTATATTAGTAATGCTACTTCAGCAAGAATGTAAGCGGGAATAAAACAAACTTTTTTACTGAGCTTCTCTTGCATCTTTCAAAAAAAGCAGTACTTTTGCGTCTCAATTCCGGTAAGCGACTGGAAACGACCAAAAATGGGGGTATCGCATAGCGGCAATTGCGGGTGACTGTAACTCACCTCCTTCGGGTTCATAGGTTCGAGTCCTGTTACCCC